>ERZ808044.232-NODE-232-length-74528-cov-11.366550_pt1 | contig 74528 bp, 59 predicted proteins | sample MGYA00380195_ERZ808044 | MGnify/ENA primary metagenome ERZ808044 (study PRJEB31490, sample SAMN06133423) | mouse gut metagenome | isolation source: Z7_2 | host: mice | place: China: Chengdu | collected 2015-05 ...
GACGGTGTTGCAGATCCGCTTGGGTCTACTTCAAGACTTAAGGCCACATAATCCTTAGAGCATGCCCATACCATGAAATCAAATGCAGCCTGCTTCTTCTCGTCGGTCGTATTCGGGTTCATGTTCATACCCCAGTTCCACAGCCAGCCTGACGGAGACTGTACATATCCAACCTTACCCTTGATCTTGGAATCCTCTGCCTCAAGGTTCGGGCCGTTGGAGGTCGCATCATACCAAATACCGCATTTACCAGAGTTCATCAAACTGATACATTCATTGTAGGTATATGTAATAATATCATCCTGTCCTGCGTCACGGAGAATCTTCTTATACATCTCCCATGCAGCTCTCTGTTCTTTTGTATCTACCGTTGCATTCCAATCCATATCATAGAACTTGCCGCCCATGGCATTGATCATCGTCACGAACGGAGCGCCGCTCATGCCCCAGCCAGGTGCACCGCGCATCGTTATACCGGTGATTCCGGCTTCCTCGTCGTCTACCGCCACTGCGATCTCATAGATATCGTCCCATGTCGGATTGTCCGGCATCTCAACGTTGGCATTCGCCAAAAGTTCCTTATTGTACATGAAGAAGCTTGCCTCGCCAAAGAACGGAAGCGCATACAAGTCGCCTGTCTTCGGATCAGATACGGAATCCAGGATACTTGGGAAGTAATCATCAAGATCCAGGGATGCCTTCTGCTCATCCGTCATCTTATCAATATACGGCTGCAGGTTCTCTGCCCATCCATAATTGATCCAGTAGTTCGCCTCATAAGGACCTGTAAAATACACGTCATATGTAGTTCCGCCTGTGGAAGCCTCCAGATTCGCTTTCTCACGAAGATCATTCTCTGGAAGGATCGCGAAATCGATCGTCACACCTTCCGCCTCATAATACTCTTCCGTGAGATCGGCAAGCTTAGAACAGATCGGATTGTTCAGCATTGCGATAGATACGGTGACATCATCTCCGGATGCTCCCTCTTCTGTCTCTGTTCCCTGGGAATCTGATCCGGCGTCTGACCCGGAATCAGAGCTTGAGCATGCCGCCAGACTGCCGCACATAGCTGCCGCTAAAAGAAGCGATACTAACCTTTTTTTCATAATCTTTACCTCCTGCTTTCTGATGCTTTATAAATAATCTGCCAACTATCCGCCCACCGCATCGGGGCCCTTCTCTGCAGTTGATGAAACATGGCAGAATATTTCCTCTTCCTTATTAAAATGTAAATGCTACTTTGACGGATCCTGCTCCGCTGCCGCTCTGTTCAAAAGCCGCCTCGTAATCCTGAAGTGCGAATCTATGAGTGATGACCCCCTCCGACTTAAGCTCTCCCGAACACAGCCCGCGGATCACCTTCGGAAAACATCCGTAGCTTAAGCTTACTCCATGCATATCAAGCTCCTTCCCGTCTCCGATCACACTCCAGTCACAGGTCACCGGCTCTAAGAACAGACTGAATTCGATAAATCGTCCTGCCTTCCGTATGATCTCAAGCCCCTGCTTCACACTGGACGGATGGCCGGTCGCTTCTATATATACGTCACACCCGTATCCTTCGGTCAATTCCATAATCACCGCCTCAAGATCCTTCTTCGCCGGATTGACCGTCCTGTCACATCCGAATTCCTCTGCCATCTTAAGTCTCTCATCATTAAGATCCAGGGCGATCAGACACTTGGGATTCTTCCTCCTTGCCGCGGTGATCATTCCAAGCCCAAGGCATCCTGCCCCTGAGATCACCACGACATCGTCCGCTTCGATCTTCGCTCGGTCTACCGCATGCATGGAACACGCATAAGGTTCGATCAGAAGCGCCTGCTCAAGCGGCATATCCTCCGGTATCTTATATATCAGCGATTCCTTCGTAAGCTTCGCGTATTCCGCAAAACCACCGTTCAGATAATTCTTGAAGCCATATACATTGTGCGGTGCACACAGATGATAATTCCCTTCACGGCAATACCTGCAAGTACCACAGGGAGCGATCTGCTCTACCACTACCCGGTCACCGACCTTGAATTCCTTATCGGCAATCCCGTATGTCTCTTTCTTGTCAATATCTTCCCCTATCTCAACAATGTGTCCTACAAATTCATGTCCGCCGATTGCCGGCACTTCCAGATACGGCGGCTTCTTCCCGTCTCCCCAGAATACGCTGCCCCCTTTGAATGCCTTCAGATCACCGGCACAGATTCCGCAGCCCTCTACTTTTATGATCATCTCCCCTGATCCTGCCCTGGGAATCTCCACCTCTTCATAACGGTAATCATGTGCGCCATATGTAACCAATGCTCTCATCTTTGAGTTCATATTTTCTCTCCTTCCCTGTACAGTAAAAACTTCTTTTACATTTCATCCTGTGTGTCTGACATTTTCTGGAAAGAAATTTTATTTCAAATAACATGCAAAAATACCCCATTAATGTAAATATTTGTATCATTTGTCATATATTTACTTTTTATTCTTGTTTTATTGTGTTTTTTATATAGTATATTATAAAATATTATTTCATAATGTCAATACTTTTTTATAAAAAATGTAAATCCATTTTATTCTCCGAACCTGAAAGTAATATTATTTCACACACATCAAATGACAACCGACTTTCTGATATGTTCCTGCTCCAGTTCATTGATCCTCCGAACCTGAATTACCTCCATTTTGCTTCCCATAACTGCCTGAAATGCTCAATATCTTCTTTCGGCAAGGGCACCTGCTTCCCAAGCATATTTGCAAAAAACAACGTCTTCGTGATCGCCTCTGCAGCCTCCACCTTATTCATGGCCTCTGTAACCGTCTCGCCCACAGCCAGCACACCATGGTTACCCAGCAGAACAATATCTGCATGAGCAAATATTTTCTCAGCTCCGTTCAGGATCTCCTCTGTCCCCGGCCGTCCGTACGGCACGATCTCAAATGTATCAAAATTCCCCATCATCTCTGGATAAGCATCCGTCGTGACCGGAATATTACAGATCGCATGCGCCGTCATGAATGTCGGATGACAATGCACAACTCCGCCGATATTATCCCGAAGCTTATACGTCATCATATGCATCGGCAGTTCCGATGTAGGCTTACAATTACCTCCGATCTGCTCTCCTTCAGCATCGATAACGGCAATCATCTCTTCTGTCAGCAGCGCCTTATTCTTGGTTGTCGGCGTAATGTAGATCTTGCCGCCCTCCCTGGCGGAGATATTTCCTTCAAATGTATTGACCAGATTCTTCTCGTCCAGGCGTTTCGCCACACTCATCACTTCTTTGATCAATTCTCTGTTCATTTTGCCACCTCTTTCTGCGATTATATGTTTGAACCAACATCATGAAGTGATTATAATCTTTCAATCAAACACCGTCTATACTTTGAATGTTCAGTTGATTTTTTATAATTTTCATTCTATGTAAGGCTCTGCTCGTAGATGACACGGTAAATGAGACTAATTTTCATTCGCGGTCACAGAGCAATCATTCTGCTAAAATGCAGATCGCCGCAATTGCCGCCCGCCACATGAAGAACGTCTCATCCATCTATATCGACGGCAGCTCCACAGCTTACGAATTCATACGTGCTCTGCCGCCGGACCGGCATCTTACGGTCTTCACAAACAGCGCGATCGCTCTCCAATATCTGACTGGATTCCCGAGTATTAATGTGTTCGTCATGGGCGGATTACTCGCCCGGGATAATAATACACCGGATTCTGAGATTACGGCTAATATTGCCAGGAATATCTTCGTCGATGCAGCAGTTATCTCCTGCAGCGGCTTTTCCGCACGCGGATTTTTTAACGATGGTATCACCGGTTCTCAGATCAAAAAAATAATGCTGGAGAATTCCCAGCATAATTATCTATTAGCAGATTACAGCAAATTCAACTCTCAAGGGTTATTCCTGATCAACACCTGGGACGCGGTCGACACTTTGATCTGTGACCGGGCATTCGATGATGAGACGAAGAAGAAGATCTCTGACTGCGGAGTAGATGTGATATTGGGCAGCAATCAGACATAGATGAGTTATTCTCTTAATTTAAAAAAGCTGAGATTCTTTATCTTCAAAGAATCTCAGCTTCTTATTCAGTGACTCCAAGGGGAATCGAACCCCTGATTCCAGCGTGAGAGGCTAGCGTCTTGACCGCTTGACCATGGAGCCTTATTTATTGTCCCTTCGTATCTCGGACTTGTTCAGTATAGCAAATTTCCGACAAAGATGCAAGTACTTTTTTTGTTTTTTTACATTTTTTTCAATGCATCTGCTTTACACCCTTTACAGAATTCGTTATAATGATTGCAAATAAGAACTGTAACTATCTAAAGGTGGTGAGAACATGGCACTTGAAGAGCAAAGACAAGCTGCTATTATGACATATGTTAATCTCATGAGAATTAAGGCATATGAAACGGGCGAAAATAAAGAGCTCGAATATCAAATCAGAATTGCAAAAGTTATGTTACAAAATTTTGGCATTGACTATTCAGAACTTGAGCTTTAAATTCCGATAAGTAAAAGTCAGATCGACGGCCGTCCCATGTGCTTATCACATTAGGACGGCCGTTTCCTGTATATTATATCTTTTCCCTTCTTTTTTTATACACGGTCACTCCGCCGGCAACAGATGCTCCGGCAGCAAGTAAGATCAACCAGAATTCCCATCTTGCATCGTCCCCTGTCTTCACCTTCTTTCCTGGTTTTGCCGTTTCGGCCGATGCGCCGCTGTCTCCCGGTTTCCTGTCTCCGTCTGACATACCGGGATCTTCCGGATTCGTCCCCCCCGGTTTCTCGTCCGGCACCGGGTCTTTTACTACCTGAACCTCCACTCTGGCCTCTAGTCCGCCTGCCGTCCTGACAACCACCGTACAGGTTCCTTTCTTTACGCCGGTCAGGATGCCGTTGCCGTCCACCGTGGCAATGCTTTCATCCAGGCTCTCATAGGTCAGTGTTTCGAATTCTTTCGCATCCAGCGGGTCAGTCTGCACCATGATACTCTTCTTCTGCCGGATACCAAGCTTCTTACTCTTCTCGGCATTCAACGTTAACGCTTCCGGCGCCTGCTCTACGGGCAGATAATCCAGCATGGCACATTTCATATCCTGACTGTCGGTTCCATATTCCTCATAGATCGCCGCCCCAACGGATGCCGTGCGATATTCCCCGCCTGTAAAATACTCCGGTCCTACAGACACTTCGAATGTAATCTGGCAGTTCTCCTGAGGTTCAAGCGCCGGTATTTCACAGGTTCCAAGAGGCGTATCCTCAACGGAATCATTTTCCCCAAGCTCTATATGGGACAGTACAAGCATCGTATCCCCTGAAGGTGCGTTGCCGCTGTTCAGAATATTCGCGGTTACCTGATACCTGGCCGGCGACGATGCGTCCGCATAGTGGAGCGGCTCATAATGGATGCTCTCAATATCCAGGCTTGGGCCTGAATAGATACTCTGCAAAACCACGGGATCATCACCGTCGCTTTGAATCTGTGATTCTGTCTTCCCTCTTGGTACGCTCAAGGACAAGTCTGTCTTCCCGTTAAAATCCTCCGGTACGGTGTAGGAAAACACAACTTCCGTCTCCTCTCCTGCCGCCAGATCCGGTACATCCACACTGGCGCGCTCCTGTCCGGTCGACACACCGTCCGCCAGCAGATGTACTTTGCTGCCGGGTAGAGGTCGTACGCCTACATTCCTGACTTTTCCGATGACTGTAATCGTCTCACCCGGCTGCGGATACAGATTGGACACACGAAGCCCGACATTTTCAAGCTGCGTCTTATCCGCCGCTATGCCTTCTTCCGTCCCTGACTCTGATCCGGTTCTTTCACCGCTTACCGTCTGTGCACTCGAATCCACCGTCAGAGCGGCATAATCAACGGCTGACAGATCTCCGTCAAGATTCACACTGCGCAGGCAGATATCACTCCTTCCGTCGTCCGGCGCTTCTGAATCTACAATTGTCTCCCGGTACAAAGCCTGAAGATTCCCCGATCCATCTACCGTCGGTGAAATTGCCTGGATATATCGGTGATCGGTTGTCTCAAATACCGTACTTCCTGCTCCCCAGGTGTAAGTACCGTCCCCGGAGGGTTCCAACGCCGACATCCGCACTCTCGTACCGGCTTCCATGCCTTCTGTCCACAGCGCGTAGGTCTTCCCGTCGCCGCCTGCAATCAGTGTGAAATTCTCCATATTACCGGCGTATGCATTGACCATGGAGGCAATTCCTGTCCCGACATACTCCTTCCGTTCTGTCTCCTCATCCTTCGGGATTCCCGCAAGAACTGCGGCCGCATCTGCGGCCGCCATTCTCCCTTCCTGCTTCCACATCAGCATTCCATTCATAAGCTTCGGATAGCCATGATACCGGCTGCTGTCATCTTCCGTCACTTCACGCACGGTGCCTGTGTCATACCCGTTCTGACCTTTATGTGTAAGGCTTGTGAGGTAGATGTGGTTCTGGCTTCCTTCCTCCGCGTCGCTTAAGATTCCTGCCTGCGGTCCTTCTGTTACATGATATGCGATGACCGGCTGTCCATTTACCAGATCCAGATCCGCCGTCTTAAGCACCTTATCTTCCCCGCCTTCTGCCAGGACCACACTGTCTGTAAACGCCGTACCCGGATTTGCTAACGAATTGTTTCCCACCGGCAGGCTGGTACATGCAAGCACCGAATTACTCCGGGACAGATCGCCCAGCGTGTGTTCGCCCGTCAGCCCATCTAAACCAAGGTTCCGATATAACACTACGACTTCTCCGGCGCTTTCATCATACACCGCATCCGTCACGATACCGGACACGATATTCTCGTCTTCATCCTCAGTGACCAGTGATTTGTAGATCATGCGGCCCGGATCTGTCTCTGCCTTTGTGCTGTCGTAGACTGCTGCCCTGATCACCGTGCGCATATCCGCAAGACTTAAGGAGTCCTTTTTCTCCCCATAGAGGACGCTGTTCCAGAGAATGACATATTTGCCACTGCCGATCCCCGTAACACAAGGATGAAAATTCATACTGTCGCCGTTAGCCCCTGCCTTTTCCTTCGGTTCCAGGCTGTGGAAGATCTTGCCGTCTGCATCACTCTTGTACGTCCCGTTGACACTGTCATAAATCGCATAACTTAATACCGCTTTCCCAGAAGCATTCGCAGCTCCGTCAGTCTGACCCTCATCAAGCCCGCTCACCAGGCTTCCATCCACCGTGGCAAGAACCATATATTTTCCGTTTTCCATCGGATACAGTTTCGGCCTTGAGAACTCATATGCGTCAGAAATCAGTGCACTGCCGTTTCCCCAGCTTCCCGCATCCACGCTCTGCCGATACTCGGCGGGTGTCTTAAGCTTCAGGTCGCCAATCTTTGCCTGCTGCATCTGCCGATTAGCTGCCTCTAATATCTGCTGCTTTGCCGCATCCTGTCCCGAATCCTCTGCTTCGTCTCCGTCCGGCAGGTATGGATTGGTGTCAAACATGGTAAAATCCGCCACTTTATAAGAGAAGGTCCTTCCGATCAGAAGTGCCTCTATCCTGCAGTCTATAGAAAGCGACAGTTTCCCGTTCCCGTAACCGAAATCAATCCAGTCAAAGGTCATCTTCCCTGTACCTCCGCCGGAAGCGCTCAAAAGTCCGTTTACCCCGGCGCCCAGCGCGAGCCCGACAGACAGAAATACGTTAAAATCATTTCCCGGCTTATAACTGGACTTCGACGGATCGTACATGCTTTGCACATCCACATAGCCTTCCTCTACAGAGGGCATCACCTGCAGCATATCCGAGAACCCGCCGCTTATTGTAAGGCTCACAAACATGGGGAATCCCTCCACCGTAAACGGAATGTTATAGGTATAACTCGTATTAAACCCGACCGACATCCACGCCCCGACGCACAGCAAATGTGACTGGTAATCAATCTCTGCATTATACAGGGCAAGCTGCACCGATACGGAGAAATTGACCATCAGGGATGATTTCTTAAGCGCCTGCTTCCCAGCAAGCTTCTGGTCCTCCGCAGCCTTTGGCGACATCACTTGCATCCCGTTCTTCCACAGGTCGGCATACCCCTTCCAGTCCGTAAGCTCTAACCCCTTATCCTTCTTAAGGAAATTCTTTGCGGCGCTGAAATTAAGTCCGATCGTCATATATGTAATATTCCCGCTCTTACTGGTCGTAAGTATCGGCTTGATTCCCTTTATATTGAACAGGAAATACATGTTGCCAAGTACGGGAACATCACACCCCACATCCCCGGTATCCGGTATATAAGAGGCATCGTCAAACTCCGCAATCACAACGGAGTATCCGGTATTCACCTCTCCGTAACTGGTCTGGTTTACCACATTCCCCTCTTCGTCATAGGTCCGGTTCACCAGTTCCACCCATATCTGATCCCCTTCTTCCGCCAGCATCCCCAGGGTCGCCGACCACAGATATTCCGATCCATTGTGTTCTCCGACGACCGGCTCTCCCTTGCGGGCCCCGTCCGCACTCTTTAGCTGGAACAAGACATCAGAGACCTCCTGTCCGGCCGTTTCAACCGCGGCACTTAAGATACAGCCGTCCGTCTCGTTTTCCAGGTAAATGACATCGCCGTTCTGCACGGTTCCGTCATAATCAAAATACCGCACGTTCGTTACTCTCGGCCCTTCATAATAATAGGACAGCTTCATCTCCTGCCGGAGGCTTCCTCCCTTGCTGCCGCCGATCGCCACCTCCTGGATGTACGTCCTGTTATTTGCCGTAACCAGAGCCGTGTAAGTCTCATCCGGACGTGCATTCAGGGTAAATACTTCCGTACTTCCGTCTTCCCGTGTCGTCTTCCCCTCTCCCTCCAGCGAAACATTCGCATTCAGAAGCGGAGTATACATTTCCGACTTCGCATCCGGCTGATGCAGCACATCTCCTCCCTGCATATACACATCCGCCACCACGTCATATTCTGATCCCGGGTCACATTTCTCGAATTCCAGGCTCACATGGTTATCCGTCAGAAGCACCGGAAACTGCACCCGGTAGTAAAACCTGCTTCCGTAATAGGTTTTCTTCTGGCTTGTTGCCACGTCGCGGTAGGACCATTTTGCCCGGTAGCCGTCCGCCGGCTCGGCCGCAAATGCCACAACGGCATTGCAGTCATATTTCCCGTCATAGTCTTCTACGGTACAGGAATCTCCCGATAAATTCTGCGGCTTTCCGGGAAAGTTCCCATGAGAAGCCCCCGACACATTCAGAAGAAGCCTGGCGTTCCGGTTGGTTATGATCGGTGTCACGGCATAATATCCGGCCGAGACGACGGTGCTCCACTGAGGGTCCGTATAATACAGCGGATTCGTCTGGCAATCCTCCTTACTCACACCGGAGGCGACCTGGTACGCGCTGAAATGATAATCCCCCATATATGCCTTGTTCTCTGTTACACGAAATGCCAGCGTATCGCCATGGGCATAGTAAGATGAATTCCAGGTAACCGTGGCGATCTCGATCCCGTTATCCTTATACACCGCACGGCAATTTGCCGTATCAATCTGTGCATTGACCGTATCCATTCCCATCGCCGCAAAGTCCTGCCTGAGCACTTCCACCTGGGCCGTCTCCCTCTCGAACACCGGACGGATCGTGAACGTATTATTCGTGATTCTGGTGGAATACTTCTGAATCAATTCCGAACTCAGGGTAAATGTCGGGCTCTCCGTCTTCTTGGAATAAAACACTTTGTTATTGCCGTCCAACAGCTCATACCCCGCATAATGAGCCGTTTCGTCCATCAGGCTATAGCTGATCGTATACGTCTCGTCCCGATAGGCCTTGTCTATACTGCTGCCGGACACGGATGAATCCGACGTCAACGTCAGTTTCAGATCTCCGGCCGGTGCATTCTCCGCGCCGTTTTGGATGACCGCGGCAGGGTTTAAGATCTTAAGTCCATATTCCTGCTTCACCAGCGCCAGATGCCCCTTGTTCCCGTCAAAATTCTGATTATACAGATTATAACCGATATGGCCGAGCCCCCCGTGCTGCTCCGCCGTAATATATATATGATACTCCCCTGTCCGTGAAACCGATGCGTTGTGGATTCCCTGTCCTGTCAGGCTGACCGTATCTATCCGTGCACCGTAATGATTGGCTCCGATCTGACCGAGCGCCGTCTTATTCTCACAGTAATCTGTATTCGACGCGTAGACATCCAGATGATCCCCCACGATCGTCCCCACCTGATAACTCGCCGACAGACGAATTGCCTTGATTCCTGTAAAATCATAGGCCTGTCTGCTCTTTACCGACGCACTCCGGTTGCTCCCGTCACCGATTCCTGTATCAAAGCTAAGCTCATAACGCTCCCCGTTATCCTTAGAAGAAAATGTGAAACCGCCTACGGTTGAAGCACCCTTTTCAAACTCCGTCATCGGTATATCCACCAATTCCCGGGAACTCTTGAAAGCAGCCGCCCCCTTTGAAGCCTGATAGGTAATCTCTTCTTCCGACTGCGCCGCCCTCAGGGTAAATGTCTTCTCACCCTGTGTATCAGAAGCAATCAGCGGAATATGGACCCGCTGCCGTGCCACCCCAGGTGAGAACGTAAGCTGTGTACTTTTCAGGATATAGTCTTCCCCGTTTACCGCCGTCTGATCTTCCGCCTCCAGCATATAAGCGCTGTATCCTGCCGTGTTTCCCGTCCTCTTTACGAGTACTGTCACATAGCCGTCTACAACCTCTGCCGAATCTTCCACGATGGAGATCTTAGCATCTTCAATCTCCCTCGTCTCCATGAGTGTGACTGCAGTACTGGTATTCTCACCCTTCTCCAGGTCTCCCTCACACTCCAGCACCATAAGCTGCAGCTCCTTATTTCCCACCGCTTTTTCAGGGACCTTTGCGCGGATCCGGATCTCCTTTGCCTGCTCTCCTTCGCCGAATTCCACATCAAAGACTGCCGAAGCAACCTGCCGAATCTCCTCCTCGTCCATCGACTCTTCGGACAGGCCCGCCGCATCCCGGCTCTTTTCTGATTCCTCCTGCGCATCCTGCATGACATTCGTCCCCGGATAGACATCATAGGTAACACCGCTTCCGTCAAGAATTCTGTTCGCCTCGCCGGATACCGTCTCTTTGTCTACAAGAATCTCATAGTCCTCCCCATATCCGGCCGACAGATCCAGGACCGCCAGCGTCGCCTTCTGACCGGCGTCTGCATTTCCCTGGCGGAAAATATGATAGACCAGTTCATCACCCATATTGACGGAAACGCCGCTCAGCGGAAACGTTACGGCTCCCGACGTATATGCAGCCGCTTTTTCGCTGTTCAACAATGCCTTCTCCTGCTCTTCAAGATTATACGGCAGAACCTCTTTATAGACCTCTTCGCCCTTTGCCGGCACCGTCGGAATGGTACACGCAAATATCACTGCCGCAAGAGCGCCTGCCGCAAAACGGGTTATCCACCTTCTCTTCATATCTTCCCACCTTCTTTAATAATTATGTATCATTGCTCCGGATGCGATATACGGCGCTTTCTGCCGGCCCGGGCTATAAGGACGGCCGCTGCCGCCGCAAGCATGACAACCGGAAAGGCAGTAACGGGGTCTCCCGTACTGGCAGCTTTGCCCCTGCCGTCTTTGCCTGCACCGCCCAAACCGCCTGCCGTGACATCCTCAAACGACGGCTTATTCGGATCATCCGTCCCCGGACCGCTGCCCGGTCCGTTGGAATTATCCGGCGGGCCGTTCGGATCGTCTGCCCCTGGATCATCCCCGGACGGACGTCCCGGCTTCTTTGGCTTTCTCATATCCACATTTTCCACGGTTCCGTCTGAAATCAGGTAATTCTGTCCCGGCTCTCCGACAAACACTGCCTTAAAATCATAGATCCGGCTTTCCGGTACACTGATCGTCTCAAGGAATGTCCATTCTCCGTCACCTTCTACAATCTGGATATCCTCTGCCGCTATCGTATATTCTTCCGACCCATGAATCCGCATGTAGAGTGTCACCGTCCCGTTCGGATAATCGAAGACTCCCGGCAGCCTCCCGATCAACGTTACCGTCTGCTTATTGACATCCTTCTTATATACGGACAATTCGATCGACGCCTCTGCCTGTGTGATCGTCAGTACGCTCCTTCCTGCCGCTCTAAGATAGTGCTCCGTCTCCGGCAGATATGCCAGTACATGGTATGTCCCGGTATCTGACGGTTCCTCATGCAGCACACGTCCGTCTTCCTGATTCACATATACATATACCACCGGCAGTTCTTCTCCCACAGGCCGATCCTGTGACATCGGCACTGCCCGAATTCCCTGGGGACTGCCGTCGTAAACCACGGTTCGATCCTCCATGGCCAATGTAACAGGAGCCTTCGATACCCGGATGCATATCACGGACACTGCTCCGTTATAGACTTCATCGCCTGCCTTTGCCGCCATGATGAATGCCGTCCCGATGTCTAAGACCTCTACCGTACCCTCCGGTGTCACAGACACCGCGCCCGGCGTACTGAGCTGTTCCATAAGCCGGTAGGTAATCTCCCCCTCTCCCGGCGCTTCTGACTCGTCAGCCTGAATATTGAATGCCTCGCAGCCATACATCATCCGCAGTAAATGCGACTCAAAATCTATATGCTGCGGCAATTTGTTCATATCAATCTCCGTAAGTTCTCCCGGCCAAACCTCATAATTCTGCTTCACACCCTCTGCGTATACCGCCTTAAAATCATAGATTCCGTCCTGTCCTACGCTGACCTTTGCCGTAAAGCCGTAGGCGCCGTTTTCTTCTATAACTGCAATATCTCCGGAAACCTCCCGGTATTCTCCGGCATTCTGCCCTTCCGGCGCATGCTCCCGCATCAAGATACCTACGGTTCCCGTCGGCACGTCAAAGACTCCCGGCAGCTTCCCGTGAATCGTCACAATATTATCCGCCTGATTCTTATCGATCACGGTCACCCGCAGACTGATCGCGGCAGGCGCTTTCTCTACCGTCACGGTATAGATCTTGGACGTCTCTTTATAATTTGCGGTATCCGGGACTGCCGTTACCCTGCAGTAATAGACTCCTGCGTCCACTACCCCGGTATCCGCAGTTTCAAACCCGCCGCCGGCACCGCCCGGCACCGGATGCATGCAGGCCTCATCCATAAAGTACTCATAGCGGATCTCACCCGCAGGCGCCGGCATATCCTGGACGCCCTTAAGCCATACCTCGTCCAGCGCTGCCGGCTGTCCGTCGTAGACCTTCGTCTTATCGCTGCCGATGATCTCCGGCTCTGCCGGAAGTACCGTTAACGGTGCAGCGGCGACCGCCGACTGGTAATTTACCGCCGACTTTGCATCCGGCGTAAAACGGACACTTACCTCATAGGTTCCAACATCCGGTTTTTCCCCGCAGATTTCGCCCTCGGGCATAAATACCCCGTCGAGCGCTTCTGAATTGACGCCCGCCGCGCTTCCCTTCGCTTCCGACAGATACCCCCGCTCTCCGTAGGTAATATCACTGAGGCTTACATCAGAAATCGTCGGAACTGCCTTCTCTATCGTCAGCTTCTGAACGCCGCTCTTTGACGCTTTGTAATTATCCCGCTCGCCAAGATGCGCCTGCACATAATAGACTCCGGCATTTACAGGAGGATCAATCTCTTCCGTCGCCTCCGGGTCACTGTAAAAATGATATCGGATAAACGGAATAGACGGAATCGTGATATCCTCCCCGGTCTCTGCCTGCGCCGAAAGTCCCTGGATCATCGGTGTCTTTCCGTTGTAGGTCGCAGTCTGGTCGGGAATCGCAACGTTCACCTGCGCCTTTCGGATTACCAGAATGGCCCGGTCGCTGACCGCCGCCTTGTAGTCTCCGGCTCTTCCCTTCACCGCCCAGCCGTAATAAATCCCGGCTTCCGTGGGATTCTGGATGAATTCCCATCCCTGTCCGACGGCGTTCGGCCGGGACAATACAGCCGACGGCCGATAAGCAACGACCGTATCCGCCGTCACATTCTCATTCTCCACCCCTGTGATAACCGGGGGATCTAAGTAGATCGGTTCTCCGGTATATACCGCCTGCTTTCCGCGCATCTCTACGGTGCATTTTGCCGGCTCGATGGTCAGTTGCGCGGGAGAACCCGGATGATCTGCGGTTGGTGCAGTTGATGCAGCCGCATAGTTCCCGTCCGCCGCCACAGTTGCCACTACATCATAGATTCCCGAATGAATTGGAGCATCCGGGCTGTTGATCGGTCCCGCTGCCGCAGCAGCGATCTGTCCATCTGCCGCCGTATCAGATCGACTGCCATCCTCCTTATACGGAACGCTTCCGGTATAGGTATACTGATAGCTAACCGCCCCGGTTACATCCGTTCCGTTGGCAATCCCGCTATTAAGAACCGCAGGCTCTAACGTCTGGGGATGCCCATTGTAGGTTACGGTCTTGTCTGCAATGGCGATCCTTGGCCTGGCCTGGTTGATTACCATCGGGAAAGAAGTTCTGCACTCCAGCAAATTCCTCGTTGCCGGAACGATTACTTCTACTCTATATGTACCTGCATTAACCGGAGGAAGCATAGACTCGTAACTCCCTTCAATATAGGAATTTCCGCTATACTGAATATCTGAAATATCTGTAACATCTACTGCCTTCTCTTCTCCCACCGGTTCCCTCTTGATACGGCGGGTTTGAGGAAGTCCATTATAAGTCAGCTCATTCTCATCAATCAAAGAAATATTTTGCTCAACCTTTGATACGGTGCAGTGGTATGTAACATAATAATGAATCGTATCTGCTTCTTTGGTCGTTACCGTTACATAAGCCGTCACTGATATGGAACCCGCATTTAAAGGCGTAAATATCATAGTTTTGCTGGCAGCATCCCCCATCTCCATCTCGGCGACATCATTCACCGTCGGCTCCGGCAGCTTCCACCACACGTCAGAAACGTATGCTTCTGGTGGGATACTGCCTTGAAGCGCCGCCTCTACACTCTCTGTACAGGCTTCGCCGCCATATTCCAAATATACTTCCTTCTCTATCGCTCCGGATGAGGTATCAACCTCTAATTGATCCTCACTGACAAAATAATTATCTATATTATTACCTGCATGATCTGTTACAGGCATATAAGATGCTGTGATCACAACTTTCTCATCCTCGAAGAATACACCTCCGTCTCCGTATTGAATGGATGCATAGTATCCGTTTCCTTCTTTCCGGATCCCTCCCATATCAATCTGCTTCTTTGCACCGCCATCTGTCCAAGAGAGCTGTACCGTTCCCTTTGGTCCTTCCGCCACCGCATTCATCACATAGACCCGGTACTCCTTCGCCCCCTCCGTTCCGTTAAGCGCGCTCTCCGGCACCTGCCGAAGTCCTGCCTTCCTTGGCTCGATCGTAATCTTAGAGGCATTATCTGCCGCCGCTTTCACATAATTATAATTCCCCTGAGCCGCGGCCGAAGCCAGCACATAGTACGTTCCTTTGTCAACCGGCGGGCCGGAGAGCTTGTTCTCCCTCTCACATCCCGCACTTGTATAATACTCATAGGTAATCTTCTGCCCGGTATTCTCCCCGGAAATTCCTACCGCGTACGCCCCTTCTGCCGCAACAGGCTCTCCGCTATAGATTGCTTCCTTATCCGCAGCCTTTTGTATCGTCGGTGTCGCCGGTGCAACAGAGACCATCGCCTTTCCTTGCGCTTCGGTATAGTTGTCCGCATAACGGCCTGTAGGCGTAAACTTCACATCCGCTTTATTAGCTCCTGCGTTCAGCTGCTGGTTCCCGTCCTTCCATGCAAATGTACCGCTGATCCTGGACTTGCTTACTCCTTCTGCAGTACCGCTTATCGTTGACTTGGACAGCGGATCTCCATACGTGATCTGTGTCCCTCTCATATTTGAAAGCACCGGCACTGCCTTCTCAATCGTCAATATTGCCGGTTTGCTTTTTGCTGCGAGATAGTTGGCGTCCTGCCTCATCGTCGCCTCCACATAATAAATCCCCGCATCAATCGGCGGACCGTCTATCTCTTCCCGCAGTCCCCATTGGTTTACATCTCCCGTCGCTTTATAATAGGTATAAGTAATCGTACCCGTAGGCGCCGGGTGTCCCTCCGGATACTTGATTTCCGGGGGATCAATGGTCACATTCCGGTTATTATAGGTCACCGTCTTATCCTGAAGAATCACCTCTGCCTTTAGAATCACATGGAGCTGCATCCAGAAATACGTCGTGTCAAGCTTCTGTGAGATATCATACTTGTCCGAAGAATACAGCGCTTCCACCGGATAGGTCCCCGCGACCTGGTTCTGGCTCTCGCACATCCGATATTCATAATGAGAGAACTGATAAGAGCCTTTGTAATTTGAATTCGGCGTATAATCGAACGTGATCACATCCCCGATATGCTCCGCCTTATTCTTCTTAAAACTTCCGATCACCTCTGTCTTGCCATTTTCTACTACCTGAAGCTTGAAAGAGTCGTAAGTCTCCCCGCCTGTGACAGGAGTCACCGACACATTCCCATCCTCCGGAACGATCTGTGAGATATCCACTGTGACCTTCTTCTGTTCAAAGATCGGTTCCACATAGATATCGCCCAGACTTTTTTTCGATTTCCCTTTCTCAAGATTCTGTATCAGCGCAGCATCCAGAGTAAAGCTGGATTCCGTCTCACCGCCCTCGATCCATTTCGTATAGAGAAGGTTCTTCCGGTCCTTGTCACTGTAAAAATTATATCCCTTAAGTCTGCAATTATTGGCATCCGCCAGCGTATATTGAATCGTCACCCGCTCGTCCCTGTAAATATCCCCCTGACTCCCGGGCTCATAGGCTTTTCCGTCATCCAGGCGCATTTTAAGATTAGAAAAAGCGACATATTCCTTCTGAGAACCGTTTTCCAGCACTTGCTTTGGATACCCCGGCTGAAGAAGAGCGATACGGTGCTTCTTCAGGACCAACGTTAGCCCTCCGTGAAAATCTCCGGACATACTCTCATTGTCAAAATACAGTCTCGCATCATGCCGCTGCCACTCATGAGCCAGTCCAAAGAACACGTAGGAATACCCGTACCGGGCATTGATATTCGTACTCCTTGCATGAAAGTCCTTAGAATTCACATTCTTCGAAATCGGAACTACCAGATTATTGAAATACCACACCTTGCCGTTTCCACCAACGGTACCGTTATTGATATCCTTAATATCCATCCTGTGATAGTATTTGTAGGGATTGGAATCCACATAGAAAAGAAACTTGTCTGCACTGGTCTGCTGTGTATACATGTAGGTCTCCACCCTGTCCACGTCCGTCATCTCATAAGAATTTCCGCTCCTGTATGTAACTCCGATATTATTCCGGTCCGTGAATGCATTCTTGAACCACATCTTGTACTTCGTCTTCCCGTCATTCTCCGCCTTCATCCCGGAATCACCGTTCGTCTTCTCCACGCATACAAACGTATCAAGGTCTATGTTCACCCTCCCGCGTACCTTCGCAAGATCAGCCGCCTCTGTGCTCGTGATACTGAACAGCATTCCTGCCACCGCAGCGCATACCAACAATACACTATACAGTCTCTTCATATCATCTTTCCTTTCTATATCCCTTATCTGCATACACAAATCCATTCAGCTTGAGCTATGATATTTACAACATTTTTATTGTAAAATATTCACAAAAGAAATAAATACTTTTGTTGTGAATCATGCATTTTTGTTGTAAAATCGAACCTTCCGTATCAGAATATCTACTCCATCAGTTTTTCCTCATAATTATTGACAACAGGCGGCCTGCCGAGAATTTCTGATATGTATTTCCCAAGAACGCTCATCAGCAATAGCGAAAAAATAACCGCTATACAAGATACGACGACTGCCCGGATCAGGTATGGAATTCCAGGCGCAACATTGATGGTCATATTGTAGAGTCCCTGCAGGAAGGTTTTGTGGATCAGATATATCCCCATTGTATTTTGGCCAATGTAAAGAATCCAGCTTCTGTATTTCAGGAAACAGTCTGCAATCTGTGCGGTCATAATGACCATAAGACTCCCTGTAATTCCGTTTATCAGACAAAGTATGGGGCTTCCAAATTCAGCATTTGCCATCAGCATAAATGGATGAACTTCGGAGTAATGGGTAAACCGTATGCCGATCAGAAGCAGGAACAGAGATACGACTGCAATCACCAGATTTCGAATGCCTCCCTGCACGGCAAGTTTTTCCAGGCAGGGTCTTCCCAGATACCCCAAAAGCATGAATGCACTGGCCACAAAAGCGATGTCAAAACCCCAGGGCATACCAATTCCGTCACCGGTATTATTATGCGGCAGCGCCATCCCCAGTATAAAAAAGAGAACCGCACATACAATGGCAGCTTTTCGTGGATTCCATTGGAATTTCCATGCTATATGCATCATAGCTTCCTGATAGGTTCTTGCCATGAACAATACCGGCAAAAACCACAGCGAGCTGAGAGTCTGCGTGTTTCGAAGCACAATCCAGCTTCCATATAAGGCTTTTCCCACGCTGATATAGGTAAAGGGCATGTAGATAGCAGCCCAGATGATGTAAGGGACAAACAATCCCAGCAGATTCTTTCTGAAAAATGCCTTCCAAGATTGAATGCTGTAATAACTTTTCTGTTTTAAAAAGATTCCTGACATTACAAAAAATAATGGCATATGGAATGCATATAAAAAACGCTCGACTTCCCCATAATCCTCTACCGCTCTTGGATGCCCTAATACAACAAAAAAAATAGTAATCGCTTTGGCAATATCAATGTATTGCAACCGTTCAGTGCTTCTTAATTTCATCTCTCTCATATTCCTTTCTCTGATATCTCTGTTTTATTGCAGATAATTTCGTTTGGAAAGCAAAATCTCCGGCAGGAACATACTGATCCGGCTCGGCCTTTGGTGTACTGTCAGGGTTCCCTCCTGTCCTATATCCCTTATCTGCATACACAAATCCATTCAGCTTGAGCTATGATATTTACAACACTTTTATTGTAAAATATTCACAAAAGAAATAAATATTTTTGTTGTGAATCATGCATTTTTGTTGTAAAATCAATTCTTCACCATCAAAAAATATCAATACCTTTATTGGCAAACCCAAGACCGTAAAACCATAAGGAGAATCAATACTTTGATAGAAGATATACAGCGCAACGGAGTTATGAAGAATAGAAGAAGGAGCTACCTGTTTTCAGATAGCTCCTTTTATCGTCTTATTTCCGCCTCAGGAATAATGTTCGTCTCATCATTGCCAATGCAATGCTTAACAGTACCAGAACCACGTACAACAGTACCAGGCTGTTGTCTGCCGTCATCGGTGCACGTGCTTTCTTCGCATCAGATCCATCTGCGCCGTCGGAACCGGCTCCGGTTCCGTTCGTGCCCGATCCGCCATTGTTATCGATCGCACCTGACCCGCCGCTGCCGTCATTCGTGCCTGACCCGCCATTACCATCATTGTTGTCATTTCCGCCGCCTGGCTTCCCCGATACAATCACGTTCACCATGGCTTCAGCCAGATTATAATTCTGTGTATCTTCCGGTGTGAAGATCATCTTATAAGTTCCGGATCTCCTAAGTACCGTATCAGCCGCTTCAAAGGCAAATGTCCCCGGCACATCCGCGCTTCCGTTATGAGTTAATCCGCCCAGCACTTCGCCCTGGTGCGCATACAGCTTCTTGGGGAATACGACTTCCGGATCTGCTTTCAATATGGTATACTGCAGCATCCGGGTATTCTTATACTCTTCTGCATTTTCAAATAGCGGCAGACAGTAGTTTTCATTATCCAGTCCTGTAACAATCGCCCAGTACGTTCCGGCATTCTTCCGATTCCCGCCTGCGCAGGTTAAATTACAGCTATCCCCTTCAAGCAGATTCTTTGCAGCAGCAGTGACATTCGCACCCACCTCCTGCCATTTGGGTAAATTCTTCTCTCCATCCACACATCCGTATACGATATGGGATGTGTCGCTCCAGGCGATCTCAACCGGCTTTGGATCTATGATCAGCTGTGCGCCTAAGAAAGTTATGTCATAATTCAGATTCTTCTGCTCTTCCAAAATGATATCATAGACACCGATTCCACTGTTCGCTTCATCGCCGGAGATCTCCCCCGTGATCTTTGAAGAATCTTCCTCATCCTCATGTTCATAGATTACTGACCTGACTGTCAGCAAATCTTCCGGCTGATCTCCCCCTGCCAGTTCTCCATCGGTAATGCTCCATCTATAATCCGGCTTCCCGTCTCCATAATATTTACGTGTATCCTGTGCGGTTACTGCAAGCGGCGCTTTGCGCAGAAGCAACGTAATATAGCCTTCGCTGACGACAGTCCCTTCACCTGGAGTATTCGGAATAAATTTCACTTTATAGACATCCGTATAGATACCTGCGTTAATCTTCGCAGACGAATCTATGCTATTACCGTCTTTATCTACGATCTCAAATCTTCCGTCCCCTGATCCGGCTAACATCCGGGCTTCTGTGAATTGTTCTCCGTAGGTCATTACTGCGGCAATCGGAAGAATACAGCTTCCGGATATCCGGATCACATACGGCTGCAGCCGGCTGTTCTGATAGACATCTATGTTCTTCAACGGCTCATCCGGTACGACCGGTTCTTCTTCTGAGAAGGTATAATTTCCACTGTTAATTCCTGTAAGACTTTTCGCAACCGCATGGTAAATCGTAACCTTGGAACCTCCGGAAGCGCTCTGATCACTCGGCTCTGTTTCATTGCCGCCTTCTACAACCACTCTGCAATCATCGTCAACGACTTTGCCGCTGCCGTCCGGCCTCTCTACCAGATTCTGGATGGAAGCAGTTACATCCGCACCAGACTTATTCCATTCGTCAGTACGAGGATCCGGGCAGACAATATTGCTTACATCGGACCACTGAAGGATCACCGGCCTTTGGTGCACTGTCAGGGCGCCATCCTGTACTGTAATCTCATAGTTTGGATTACTCTGAGCCAATTCATCTTGATCAACGGTAATCGTGTAAGTTCCTGCATCCGCATAGGCTGGGTCAATATCCGAATTACTCCCGTCTGTAATAACCGGCCGGATCGCCAGCGTATCTTCACCGATCAGCTCGGATCGATTATAATATACAGGCAGATCATTCGCTGCCAGTTTATCGCCATAGACCTTTTCCTTGTTCAGCATCTGAACGGTCAGCGGTTTCCGATTAACAGTAACTTTTATCGTGCCGGGCACGGTTTCCAAATTTCTTGTATCCGCTGGATAGAAAGTGATCGCGTATTCTGTCTTATTATTGTCCTCAGCAGTCGGCACTAAGCTTTCATTATTAAATATAAACTCTCCGTCTACAGGCATTCCTCCCACATCCGCCTGACCGTCTGACATACTGCCCTCGGCAAGCGTCTGTCCATAGGTTAGAGAGACATCCGGCCACTTGATCTGCGGGGTTGCTTTCCCTATCGTATAACTCTGACTGAGATTTGAATTCTGAGTCAGCTTATAGTTCGGATTACCGAGTCTGACCGCGACGGCCTTGTAAGTGCCTGCGTTCGTCCTCTGCCCGTTGACAACTTCCACATCGCAAGTGTCGCCTGAAATCAGGTTCGACACACTGGCTGTTACATTGACCGGAGAACCGGTATAGGTATGCGATTCATATCCTGTCCATGCAAGAACTGCCGCTTTGCATGTAATCTTTAGTACTCCCGGCTTGATGGTAACAGTATAATTCGGGTTCCCGGCTGATCCCTTAATGAGATAGACCCCGACAGGTGTTTTCTCTGATATCTCATTCCCGCCGCCATCCTTAGCGCTCAGTACAATTCTAAGACTGTCAGGTGTATCCCCACGTTCCAATTGTTTTTGTACTGCGTCTGTATCATAGCTGTATGGTATAGCAGGATCTCCATAGGTCTTCACTGCATTTGAAGCATTCACCGTAATTGGTTTTGGCAGAACAGTGACAGAAATCTTCCCCCCTGACCCGTGCTTAGTGTGATCCGCAGGTTGATACCATATAATATAAGTATAAGATGTCCCGTCTGTCTTTACTTCGCCGGGCACTTTGTCCATCGCATTATGCGTACCTATATTACTCGGATTTATATCTGTTATATCATCTATATCTCCATCATAGGAATAAAAGGTAAACGTCCCATCCCCGCTGGCGCCGTCCAATATCGCCTCTGACAACGGCTGTCCATAGATAACCGTGGCGCTCTCCGGCAGACAATAGTCGTCTTCACCCGGACGCCGGATATAATATTTTTTCTCAATATTTTCTGTAATCTGATAACTTCCGGCATCATCGCCTGACAAAGCCGCTGCGGCAGTATACTGCACCGGTTTCTCATTCGGGCTGCCCTTCCAGCTTGCTTCTTTTTCATTTCCTCCTGTCACGGCTGCCGAACATCTGTCGCCGTCTAATACGCCGTCCAACTGTGTTACATGCACATCTGCACCCTTCTTTGACCATGTGGCTTCATCGGGCTGCCCTTTTACGATGTTCTTCGTATCGCTCCAGATCGCCTTCACCGGTCTGGGCGTAATCGTCACCTTATTTAAATCATAGGTAAAGGCATAATTTTTATTATTATCACTATGAGAAATGTCATATGTTCCGGCCGGAATCCGCCCGCTGCCTGTCTTTGTACTGCACTGCAGTTTCAGGGAAATGCCAAGAGAGTCCGCAGTATCTCCTTGAGCCAGCTGCGCCTCATTCACGTGATAAGCCAGGTTTATCTCCTCTCCATACTCATAGGTTTGGGCAGGTACCGTAACGATAACCGGTCTCGGCAATACCCTTGTAATCCTGACCTTCTGCGTAAGCGCACCCATATTCGGACTATTCGGGATGAAACGGACCGTAACTTCTTTCTTCCCTGCATCGTCCACGACCGGCCGGTAATCTCTGTCCGCGTCATCTACGATAAATGTTCCGTCTCCGCTCTGTCCGCCGAACCTTGCTTCTGACATTGTTTCCCCGTAGGTCACTTCCACCGATGTCGGGAAGGTACAGCCTGCCGTAAAGAAACCGGCGTTATCATTGGACTTATAGATCCGCCGTGTGAGCATAATGTCTGAAAAATTAAGCATCACCATTCCCATACGCCCCCGGCTAAACAGGCCGCCGGAATTGGAATTCTCCCACATCCACGCGTTAATATCCCTCGTAAGCTCCAGCGGGAATCCCAGTGCGGAGCTTGTATAGTTCCAGATATAGGCATTGCCGGGGATTGAACTGCCGGAACTGTCATTGATGGCGCCTTCTATGTACTTCTCTTTCGAAGCGCTCAACTCGTTATATGCATCCTGTACATAGATCCGATAACCGGAATCTCCGGAAATATCCACCAGTCCCTTTGTAGCGCTGTAATCATAGTCGCCCCAGTCTTCCAACTGAGGACCGAACCAGGATACTTCCACTCCGCCCATACCCGCTATATCCTTACTACTCACTGCAAAACGGCTGATCAGGACGATCTTTCCCCGTGCCTCTCCCATGGTCGGGACTCTTCCCTGCTGCCAGAATAACTTCGGGTTATCCTTCATATATTCCGCCAGCGCGTGGATCAGCCCGGGCGTACTTCCGCCGTTTGGGGCCACATTCATGACGATGGTCTCTGTTGGATGCGCATGCAGAAATTCTCCGGAGGTATCCAGGATCTGCTTAAGATTCAGTTTCTTCCCCCACCGGTCATAGCACTGCCACATATCGCTGCCATGTATGATCATCACATCGTCTGCCTTAGAGTTGTCCGAACGGGCAGAGCCGCGGATATCAAAGCTTCGAATACCTGTTGTCAACTGTTCTTCATAGAAATATTTCTGACACTGGGTCAGAGACCATGCATCGAAAACTCCAAAAGCCTGATCCTCGACGATACACGCCGTTCCGGTATCATGGGTCCCGGGTATATTGACGGACGAGATCAGCGCAGAATCCGGAATATTCTCCATCCAGTTCATAGACTCAGATACCGTGTCAGAAACTTCGTTCGTCAGGAACGGACTCCCATCTTCCGCCGCATTGACAGAAATCAAGGATAATTCAAAGCGGTCACTCATACTGCCCTGCTGCAGAACATCATTACCCGCTTCTCTTTTAAAATATACACATCTGCCGCTCCGCGCATTCTGAATAACCACATCTTTCGAACTGGTGCCTACAAAACGCCATAACTGGCTGGTATTATAATTCTTGTCCTTACTTTGCTTCTCCCATAGATTCAGATGTGTGTCACCGCCGGACTCCCCTGACACATCCCACACGTTGTTCGTAGGTTCTACTCCTATCCGGAAACCCTGGTTCACTGATTCTATGGTATACGCGTCATATTTGCTAAGATATTTCAGCATCCATTTGCTGTGGGAACCAAGCACAAAGCTATTCAGGAGCATGCCGTTGATCTCTGCACCGCCTGACTTCCACATGACATTCACGGCATTCATGGAATCCTTTCTGAAAATCTCGCAATATATTCCTTTGTTTTCATTCATCCACGGAACGTATTCATTGCCGCTTATCGGGACAACGCATGGTGTAATATACCATTTTCTTGCCTTGTCCGCGGTAGTCTGCACTAAGTTCTGATGCGTGGCAATGGTGTTATGTTCAAGTCCCACCCACAAGCCGCTCTTACGCACCTTGATGTAATACATCTGGTTGCCGGCGGCATCTTTCCCCGCGTCATAGAATGCAAACTGCCGGTGCGGTTCGTTCTTTAATTTATCATCACTGTCCTCCCAGATATGCAGGACTGCACCGTCCTTCGTACTCTTACCATCGACATCCAGATGACGGTCGATACCATTCTTCTTGATGAATTTGATACCGTACCATTCATTTTCCACATGTGTCAGACGGAATGTACAGTTTTCTCCTTCCACGTCATCCAGATGCGCCACATTATTCTTGGCACCGGCGCCGTTAATATTCCAACGGAAATCCTGATTATCCACCAAAGTCAGGAAAATCTGTTCTCCGTTCGACCCTTCTGTAAACGGCATTGTAGGAAACACATTGCCGCAGCCTGACGGCTTATCGCTGCTGCCTGTCAGCAGCATCATCTGCTGCTCTGCTGTTCTGCCATAATCAGAAGCTGTGCCGTCATCGTCCGGCGAAGCCTCTTCTGCATTATCATCTATATTGTCTGCATCTCCTATCGGATTGTCTCCGCCTTCCTGAGCCGGCCCGTCAGTCAATCCCGTCCCATCATCTGCTGGTTCTGCTTCACCAGCTTGTTCTTCTTCATCTCCTATTACATCCGGCACATCATCGTATGGGGCGGCACTGACCTGTATACTGCATGTACATAATCCGGCTATCAAGATCCATGCTGCTATGCTTTTCCACTTTTTTCTCATACCTTACTCTGCTCCTTTTACTATCTGCCTCAGATATAGACTCAGATATAGAATATTTTGTATAGATTATAGTACATTCACTAAAAAACATATAATTTTTGTTGTGAATCATACATTTTTGTTGTGAAAAGCAAACAAGACGGATAAGATGTAACAGGATCGGTAATAAAAAACCGGTCCTGTTACATCTTATCCGTCTATCCTGTTATTTAATCTCGGCAACCTTTACCTTCCTGTCCTCTTTGACCGACAGGGTAAGCGCATCCGCCGTTGCAATCGCGGCCCGTGCCGCGGAGCCATTCAGCAATGGCCTAAATTCTTCATCAACTGCAGCGCCGTGAATGATCTCATTAAAATATCTCATCTCATTCTTCATGATACTGTGAAGCCACATCGGCGGCTTCCTGCCCGGCCTGCCATACATGATTGCGCCGTCCATCTCCGTACCGTGATAGATTCTTGTACGGTCGTTATCCTCTTCCCTCGTCTCATGAACCAGGTAATGCTCTTCTTTTTCTTCCGTCTTCACGGTCATTCCCACATTGGCCATATCGATCCTGATCGCGCCCTTCGTCCCCTGAATCAGCACGTAATGCTCCGGCCAGTGGAACGCGGAACCATATTCCAGAACGGCAAATTTCCTGCCTGGAAATTCCAGACTGATGAACAGCATATCATCCTCGTCGCCGAACTGCTCGCCCCTGTGCGCTACATTCCCGCCCATCATGACTACAGACTCGGGCTCTCCCATAATAAACTGAATACAATCCAGTTCATGGATATGATGATACAGATGCCCGCCTGATTTTGCCCGGATCTTCTTCCAGCTTATGGACTCCTGCGGCTCTTCCCATCCGTTTCTGGCAGAATGGCAGTAAAGGACGTCACCGATTACACCTTCATTGATCAATTTCTTCGCATGCCTGACACCGCGGAAAAAGTTCATTACGTGTCCCGCCATAAATGTCACACCATGCTTTTCACATGCCTTTACCATCTCGTCACAATCGGCATAAGATAACGCGATAGGTTTCTCACAGAACACGTGTACGCCATGCTCTGCGGCCTTGATAACCGGCTCTTTGTGCAAATAATTCGGCGAAGCGACGATCACTGCATCTACATCTTCACGGCTAAACAAAGTATCCAGGTCTGTCTCTACATCACATCCCAGTTCCTCTGCAATCACCCTTGCATTCTCAGGGTCATACACTGCCGTAACAGACGCCCCTTCCTGCTCCTTCATGATCCGGCCAAGCTCTGCCCCAAAATAACCCGTACCAACTACTGCGTAACCTATGTTTTTCATTTTGACATTTCCTCCAATTATGAATATATCTTTATTTTACTGAACCTTCTGTCATACCGCCGGCAATGTATTTCTGAATAAACATAAAGAACACTACCGACGGAATCACTACCAATGTTGAAGCGGCCATCATACTGCCCCAGTCAAGTATCTCCGCTCCCTGCAAAGACCTTAAAGCCACGGAAACGGTCATCAGCTCTGTACTGTTTATCAGAATCAGGGAATACAGGAATTCATTCCATGCATTAATAAACGTATAAATGGCCGTCGCTACAATCCCGGGCGCTACCAGAGGCAGCACAATCCTTACAAATGTAACCATCTTATTGGCACCGTCAACACGGGCCGCTTCCTCGATTCCGATCGGAACCGTCTTGAAAAATCCGATCAGCATCCACACCGCATATGGTACGCTGAACGATAAGTATACAATAACAAGACCTGTGCGGGTATTGGTCAGCCCCAGCTTTGCCATAACCAGTGTATACGGTATCGCCAGCAAGATCGGCGGAAACATATATGTGGTAACCAATGCACGCGACATAATATTTCCAAACTTCGGGAAGAATCTTACAATTCCATAAGCGGCCAGTGATGAGACTGCAATCGCGATCAGAGTAGTAAAGAATGCTATGATCAAACTGTTCCCTATGTTCCTGGCAAATCCCAGTGTCTCAATCACATTCCTGAAATGGTCTAATGTAAATTCCTTTGGCAGGATCGATGTCGGATTAGACGTCAGATCCCCCGAGGACTTTACGGAACAGAGGAGTACCCAGATCAACGGGAATGCCGCTATAACCGACAGGATGATCAGATACAGATGGCATATGATATTTCCTGTTTTTTCCTTTAACTTTCCTGTCATCTACTTATCCTCCTTTTCCCATCTTCCAATAATCTTAAAATATATGAAACATACAACAAGAAGAAACGCTAACAGAAGCACGGTAACTGCCGATGAGCGGCCAAGCTGTTTCGTCCCCCATCCCATATTATAAGCATAGATCGGAACTGTCGTTGTCGCATTTGCAGGGCCTCCGCCGGTAATCAGATAGATGATATCGAAGTTATTAAATACCCAGATCGTTCTCAGGACAACCAGCAGGCCGACGACTACTTTGATGTGCGGCACGGTAATATATATGAACTGCTGCAATTTGCTTGCTCCGTCGATCTGTGCCGCTTCATATTGATCCTGTGGTATGGTCTGTAACGCGGACAGCACATTTACCATGATCATCGGCGCCCCAAACCATATGTTGATAAAAATAAGCGTCCCGAATACCAGACTGCTGTCACTCAAAAACTGCGGTAATTCAGAGGCAAATCCCATCTCACATAGCAGATTCGGGAGGAATCCCGACACTCCGTTGAGAATCCACTTCCAGGACAATGCGATTACGATAGACGGGAACGCCCATGGTATGATCATCAGAATCCGGTATACACCTTTCAGACGATTCACACGGTTCAATGCCAGTGCGGCAGTAAATCCTACAATAATCTGTCCGAGAAGAGACGCGGCCGTCCATAAGATTGATGTCAAAAATGCTTTGAAGAAATCCGGATCCGTCAATACTTTAATATAATTCTCAAATCCTATAAAGTCATAGGTCGCTTTTATCAGATGTTTGGTTGTTAAACTGTAATAAAGGCTTGAAAAAATCGGATAAACCAAAAGTGTTCCGACAACGATCAAAGCCGGCAATACCAGCAGCCATCTGCCATAATCAATTTTTTTTGTTTTCACTCGCGACTTCCACCTTTCTCAAAAAGGCTGCCCCGTCATGTTCCACTCACAGGGCAGCTTCAAAACACTATTGAACGGATTCGAATACTTCGTTCAACTTTTCCTCGGCTGCCTCAGCCGCTTTTTCTACATCAGTACCGTTTGTTATAATATCCTGGAACATCTCTTCTATAACACTCTGAGATGTCAAAAGGCCTGCCTCTACGCTTGGTCCATGTTCAAACCCGATCGTAGCGGAGAGCTCTACTGCTTCTGAGATTACCTGTTCTGCATTGGAGAACTTCTGTACAATCTCGTTAGACCGATACTTCTCCGTGTCAGATATTCCCGTAATGGACGGAAGCATTCCTACAGGCGTAGCCGCCAGGAAATCCGTGTATGTCTCATCCTCATACAGCGTTTCAATAAATGCCTTACAGATCTCCGGATGTTCGGATTTTGACCAGATTACCATAGGAATGTTGGATGTCTCCGCGCCATAGACCGGATCATCCTTGTTGATCCTTGGAAGCGGTGCACAGTCAATGCTGTCAACCAGATCCGGTGAGTTTGTCTCTACGCCTGAAATATGGAACCCGCTGTTAAAGTCAAAGGCCGTCTTCCCCTGATAGAACAGATTCGCCTGATCAAGAACAACATAGTTCACAGAATCCTTCGGCGAACAATTCTCATAAATATCCAGCCAGTATTTGATGCCTTCAATCGCAATGTCGCTCGTCAGATTTGCTTTGAAATCATCCGTCAGAAGACTTCCGCCGCCGCTTCTTACGTAAAAGTTCAGGAACCTTGTAGCCATCAGATCACCGGAACCGCATGGGAAGGAACATCCATATACGCCGTCCTTCGTCAACGCCTTGGCTGCCGCCGCAAATTCTTCCCAGGTTTTTGGCACTTCCAGATTCGCATCTTCCAGCAGGTCTTTTCTGTACCACATAACCTGTGCATGTGAATACAGCGGCAGGGAATAACACTCGCCGTCCCGCTCTCCCTCAGACAATGCTGCTTTGGCGAAACGTTCTCTTCCGATATCGTCAATCACATCATCAACCGGAATGACTGCCTCTGCGTCCATCATCTCGACAACGTGACCGGGCAGCGCCGTGCTCATATCCGGAACATTTCCTGATGCCAGTCCGGTTGTCCATTTCGTATAGAAGTCTCCCCAGGAGAATGTCTCAATCGTGATATTAACATCCGGATTCTCCTCCATAAACTTATCCGCCGCTTCCTGGATCACATCCATTCGTCCGCCCTGCGTAAAAGAATGCCAGAATGTAATATCTCCTTTCAGCTCTTCGTCATTTCCCGGGCTTCCTCCTGCTCCTCCGGAACCTTTCCCGCACCCCGCAGCCATCGTTACTGCCATAAGCGCTGCTAACAAAGCGCTCAGTGTCTTCTTTTTCATAATGCTACCTCCTTATAATTTTTTGTCGCTTTTGCGATGTTAGAATAGATTCTACGACATTTTTTTGTATAATTCTACAGCAAGAAATCTCAATAATAGCACAATACACCTGTAGTACAAACTTTTTATCTTATCCTTTTTTCCCACTAAAAAGGGCAGAAAATGAAGGCGCAGCCCGTCAAATACGAACCTGCGCCTTCTTTATTTTTTCTGATATTTTACATTTTAAACGACAATCCTGTCAAAAAAACTCATTAATAGCATAATACGCTCAAAATCTACTCTTTTGCCGCCTTCCGGTATTGGTTGGGTGTATATCCAAAAGCAGACTTAAATTCCCTGATAAAATAATTCGGATCCTCGTATCCCACCTCATAGGCAATCTCACTGACCGTCTCATTGCATACCAGCAATTTTCTTGCCGCCGTCGTCAGCTTCAGTTCCTTGATATATGCCATCGGAGACTTTCCAACCTGTTCTTTAAACAGACAGCTGAACCTCTGCTTACTTAACTCCGCCATATCCGCCATACTCTGCGGCGTATATTTTTCTGCCGGATGCAGCACAACATAATCCAGTACAACCTGAATCCGGGGATCGACCTTATTACTGGCCTTCCGTATCCGCCGCCTGATCTTTTCCAGATTCTGTTTTTCATCTGTAATACGGATCTCTTCTTTACAATTGTCCTTTGTACTCATCCTAAAGATCAAAGTACCGATCAGGATTTCGAGATATCCTCTTACAAAATACATCTTCGCCGGACTGTCTTCCTTGACCCATCGGTAGATCTGCTGAAAATAAGTCTTCACCTCTTTGCATACCATGACCTTCTGAATCCCGTAATAATCCGAAAGAAAATCTCCTCCCTCAAAATATACAGACATGGTAAAACGTATACTGGTAAACGAAAAATTATCTTCCATCGCATAGCAGGACAGCCTGCTTCCCATCGGAATATAAACGATCTGGTCTTTATAAACAACTACTTCCTCATCATCTATAAAAAATGTTCCGACCCCTGACTCTATATAACGGAGCAGATTATATGGAACCATGCTCTCCGGGAAGACCCAGTTCCTTCCAAATGAATATGTGTCAATATACAGAAAATTAAACCTCACATTGTCAACAGCACTGCTCATCCCTCTGCCTCCTTTATCAGGACCTTATACGTAACAGTATATCAAAAAATAATATGATTTCAATCTTATTGTGCTATTTTTAGGGCTTATGTATGTATTTTTTTCGCCTTTTATGCCTTATAATGGATGCGAAACGAAAAAGATATACAATTATCAATTAAAGGAGGTTCTTATGATTTTTGATTCTTTAAAAAACAAAGAAAATTATAAACATTTTCCCGCTTTGTATCAGGCGTTAAACTATCTGGATAGTTTGCCCGACCTGGAACTTCCCGCTCCCAGGGTTGTCCTCAATAAGGATAAATTGTTCTGTGATCTTGTTACTTTTATTTCAAAACCTGAAGATCAATGTCTCTACGAAGCACATCGTAATTATATTGATCTGCACTTCATTGTCAGCGGTACAGAGAGAATCGCAACATCCGATATTCGTTCCTTAACCTCTGAAATACCATATGCACCAGAGAAGGATATCGAATTTCTACAGGGCGATGCGGACGGGTGTTATGAACTTAAACCCGGTCAGTTTATGGTCTGCTTTCCCTGTGACGCCCATAAAGTCGCAATGATGACGGATCATCCGGCAGAAGTCAAAAAAATAGTCTTTAAGATCAAAACAGAAGAATAGAAAACTGCCAGAAAATCCTGATCCGTACAATATCTGTACGAATCCTGATTTTCTGACAGTCTTTATAATCTTATATCTGAATCACTCAACCATTAAACCAATCTCATTGGATTAATCTTAACGCCAGGCCCCATGGTAGACGTAAGTGTCACGCTCCTTAAGAACTGACCCTTCACCGCTGCCGGCCTTGCCTTGATGATTGCATCAATAAGCGTCTGGAAGTTGTCCGTAATCTGCTCCTCGGTAAAGGATGCTTTACCTAACGGCACATGGATAATGTTCGTCTTGTCAAGTCTGTACTCAATCTTACCTGCTTTGATATCATGGATCGCCTTTGTCACGTCCATCGTTACCGTACCGGCCTTCGGGTTCGGCATAAGACCTTTTGGACCAAGAACACGTCCAAGACGTCCAACGATACCCATCATATCAGGCGTTGCAACTACTACATCGAATTCAAACCAGTTCTCATTCTGGATCTTCGGAATCAGCTCGTCGCCTCCTACATAATCTGCTCCGGCTGCCTTCGCCTCCTCAGCCTTGGCATCCTTCGCAAATACCAGGATACGAACCTTCTTACCTGTTCCGTGCGGCAGTACAACCGCGCCTCGAATCTGCTGGTCAGCGTGACGTCCGTCACATCCGGTCCTGATATGAGCCTCGATCGTCTCATCGAATTTTGCTACTGCAGTTTTTTTAACCAGTGATACCGCATCTGCAACATCATAGAGGTTGCCTCTGTCGATTGCTTTTGCAGCTTCAATATATTTCTTTCCTCTTTTCATCTAAATAACCTCCTTGTGGTAATGCCGGGATAACCCTCCCACTTATTCGTTTACATTTTCATCTGCTCCACTAAGCTCGAAAATACCTCGCCAATGTAGTTACGCTCGACTTAGCGCTCGAAAGTACCTCGCTTAGTCTCGGTAACAGCATTCAACCCACGGTGCATCTGCTCCACTAGGCTCGAAAATACCTCGCCAAGTGGCCAGATGGGGTTCGCACTAAGCTCGAAAATACCTCGCTAAGTGCTCTACGCCTCTATGCTTCCACCTTTACACCCATGCTGCGGCAGGTGCCGGCTACCATGCTCATCGCTGCTTCTACTGTAGCTGCGTTAAGATCCGGCATCTTTGTCTCTGCGATCTCTCTCAGCTGAGCCTGTGTGATCGTTGCAACCTTTGTCTTGTTCGGAACACCGGAACCTGACTTGATGTTGCAGGCTTTCTTGATCAATACTGCCGCCGGCGGTGTCTTTGTAATGAAGCTAAAGCTTCTGTCACTGTAAACTGTGATAACTACAGGAATAATCAGATCTCCCTGGTCTGCCGTCCTTGCGTTAAACTGCTTCGTAAATTCAACGATGTTCACACCATGCTGACCAAGTGCCGGTCCAACCGGTGGCGCCGGTGTTGCCTTTCCGGCAGGAATCTGCAACTTAATATAACCTTCTACTTTTTTTGCCATCTTAATTACCTCCTTGTGGTGATGTCGGGAAATGTGGTCCCTCCCACTGTTTTTGATTCACCCTATACTGCTTCTAAACAGCTACAACTTTTTAACTTCTGCAAAACTGATCTCAACCGGTGTCTCACGGCCGAACAGTTCAACATTGATCGTAAGACTCTGCTTCTGCATATTCATGGACTGGATAGCTCCTACGGTGTCTGCCCATGCTCCGGCAATCACCTGAACCATGTCACCTTCTGCAAAATCAACCACCATATTCTCCCGCCTGATACCAAGCGGCGCCATCTCTGCCTCTGTGAGCGGAACCGGCTTCGACCCGGGTCCTACGAATCCTGTCACACCTCTGGTGTTACGAACTACATACCATGTGTCATCATTCATAAACATATGGATGAGTACATATCCGGGGAACATCTTCTTCTGCGCTGCCTTCTGAACTCCGTTCTTCAATTCCACGACATCCTGCATCGGAACGCGGACCTCCAGAATCTGCTCTTCTAAGTGCCTGTTCTCAATCGTCTTATCAATGTTGGCTTTTACTTTGTTCTCATACCCGGAATAGGTATGAACTACATACCATTTTGCCTCTGACATAAACTCACCTTTCTTGCCTGCAGATCATCAGTGCTATCTTACTAATAAATCCACTCCGTACTGGGCGATAAAGTCAACGATTGCAATGATCAGACCCAGTATTACGGATACAGAAACAACCGCTGCCGTCTGTTTTGCCACTTCCATCTTGTCTGGCCAAATAATTTTCTTAAATTCTCTGCTAAGACCTTTGAACCAGCTTTTCTTCTGCGTCTTTTCGCTCATGACAACCACTCCTTTACGGCGATTACTTTGTTTCCTTGTGCAATGTGTGTGATTTGCAGAACTTGCAGTACTTCTTAGTCTCCATACGTTCAGGATGTGTTTTCTTATCCTTCGTCATGTTGTAATTACGCTGCTTGCATTCTGTACATTCCAATGTGATTCTTGTACGCACAACTTCCACCTCGCTTTACGTTTTCTCATTGACGTGTTACCTGGTAGCTTGCGAGGCTACCCAAAATTTAGGCATAAAAAAAAGACCTTCTTCCATTCGCTAGGATAGTTTACCATGACTGGGAGAAAAAAGCAAGCCCTTTTCCGCATATATTAAAGAAAACCTTTACACAAAAATAACTTATTGTTATAATAAATTGTTCAATATTATATCCATAGCCATTCAACCGCAGGATCATATAATAATATAGCACTCTATAGAAAGAAGAGGAACATAAAATGATTTACCAAAACGTATTAGAAGCAATGGGGCAGACTCCCATCATCCAGTTAAACCGTATGGTAGACGCGGATTGCGCCCGTGTACTTGTGAAATTTGAAGGACTGAACGTGGGCGGCTCCATCAAGACCCGGACTGCCTACAATATGATCAGCAAGGCAGAAGAAGACGGCATCCTGAAAAAGGACTCCATCATCGTAGAACCAACCAGCGGCAATCAGGGCATCGGACTTGCACTGGTAGGTGCGGTCAAGGGTTATGAGACCGTCATCATCATGCCGGACTCCGTAAGCCAGGAACGCCGGCTCCTTGTAGAGCACTACGGGGCGAAGGTCATCCTGATCCATGACGCGGGAAATATCGGCGACTGTATCGAAGAATGTGTCCGGACTGCAAACCGGATGGCCGACGAGAATCCAAAGGTATTCGTACCGCAGCAGTTCGAAAATGAGGCAAATCCCATGGTACACCGCTATCACACCGGACTGGAGATCTTAGAACAGGTAGCCGGCCCTATTCACGGCTTCTGTTCAGGAATCGGAACCGGTGGAACCATCACCGGAATCGGCGAGACCTTAAAAGCCCTGAATCCGGACATCACCATCTGGGCGGTGGAGCCGGAAAACGCGGCAATCCTCGCCGGCGGTACGGTCGGAACCCACATTCAGATGGGTATCGGCGACGGAGTAGTCCCAAAGGTACTGAACCGGCATATTTACGAAGATATTGCCATCATCACAGATGAGGAGGCACTTAAGACCTCTAAGGACCTCGCAAGACTGGAAGGGCTGATGTGCGGCATCTCCAGCGGTACAAACGTTGCCGCCGCTATCCGTCTCGCCAAAAAGCTCGGAAAAGGGAAGACCGTAGTGACACTGCTTCCGGACACTGCCGAGAGATACTTCTCAACACCATTGTTTGAATAACATAAAAAGATATGGTTTCTGTCTTTACGGCATGAAACCATATCTTTTTAATATATCTCATTGTCTGATCTTATGCATTCAACAGCTTCTCAATACTTACCAGCTTCACACTGAGGACAAAGATCTTAGATGCAAGTTCCAGTTCTTCCACAGTCGGGAAAGACGGTGCAATACGGATATTACTGTCTTTCGGATCCTTTCCATACGGATAGGTCGCACCCGCCTCCGTCATGATAAGGCCTGCCTCTTTTGCCTTGGCAACAATCGCCTTAGCACATCCTTCCATCGAATCAAAAGAAATAAAATATCCGCCCAGAGGCTTGGTCCAGGTTCCGATTCCAAGACCGCCCAGTTCTTTCTCCAGAACTTCATTTACCTTTTCAAACTTTGGTCTTAAGATCGCGGCGTGCTCCCTCATATGCTCGTAAACTCCCAGCATATCCCGGAAATACCGCACATGGCGAAGCTGATTCAGTTTATCATGGCCGATCGTCTGAAACTTCATATAACGTCTTGCATCTTCCAGATTCCCTCTCGACGCCGCCAAAGCCGCGATCCCGGACCCAGGGAAAGATACCTTCGATGTGGAAATGAATTTCAGCACGATATCCGGATTACCCACCTTGATACACTCATTCAGAAGCTCCAGCACAACCGTCCGTTTATCATCATACAGATGATGAATAGAGTACGCATTATCCCAGAAAATACGGAAATCCTTCGCCGCCGGTTTAAGCCTTGCAAACCGTCTGACCGTCTCGTCCGAATAGGAGATCCCTGTCGGATTCGAATACTTTGGCACACACCAGATTCCCTTAATCGAGGCGTCCTTTGCCACTAATTCCTCTACCATATCCATATCCGGACCCGTCTCAAGAAGCGGCACATTGATCATCTCGATCCCAAAAAACTCTGTAATGGCAAAATGCCGGTCATATCCCGGAACCGGGCACAGAAACTTCACATGATCCAGCTTGCCCCAGGGCGTACTTCCCATGAAGCCATGAGTCATGGCCCGGGATACCGTATCAAACATCACATTCAGGCTGGAATTCCCGTAGATAATGACACTGCGCTCCGGCACCTCCGACATATCCGCCAACAACTTCCTCGCATCACTGATTCCGTCCAGAACACCATAATTCCTGCAATCCACACCATCTGAACTTACCAGATCCGACTCACTGGTCAGGACATCCATCATCCCAATTCCGATATCTAACTGGGCCTTGGACGGTTTACCGCGGGACATATCCAGATTCAGCCCTTTTTTCTTAATCTCTTCAAACTGCTTTTCAAGGTCACTTTTCAGATTCTTCAATTTCTCTTTGCTTAACTTGCTGTACGGTGCCATATTGGGGCTCCCTCCTGTTTCTTTGTACTTGGCAGTTCATACTGCCAGTATGTTATTTTACGGATTTTCATTGGAAATGTCAAGTCTTTTTTGCATATTTATTCCACATTTCTTTCATTTATATCCAATTTCCGACGCAAGAACAGGCGTCGTCAAAGAGAAAAATGCAACTTTTAATCTTCTCACTTGCAAAATTATCTGCGTTACTTGTATGTCCGCCCTCTGATTATCCCGCCGCCGATCCACTATTTTTTCAGTTTAAACCGAAGCAAGACCGGATTATGGTCACTGTACCCAAAATCCGTATCAATATTCTCTGCTTCTGCCTCCACATTATCAGATACCAGGAACCCATCTACGACCGTCGTATAATTCACTCCTTTTGTATAAGGAATATCTGCTCCACGGCAAGTCGGGACTTTAAGCTCATTCTCCGCCCGGACTATGCTGATTCCTTCCGTCATCTCTTCCTGAGTCAGAATCGACACCCATGCCGGAAACTGCTGCTCTGACGGGAAGCCTTCCGCCACCTCTTCTCCCAACGCGTGATTAAAATCTCCTCCGACAACCACATAATTCCCTGCCTGATATTCTTCTTCCATCACGGAATTCAGCAGCTCCAACTGTCTGGCACGAACTTGTCCCCCCTCATCATAAGCAGACATGTGGCTGTTGATCAGCACCAGATCATGGCCGTTCTCTACAGGCAGGCGCATAACGGCAAAACACCTGTCCAGATCTGTAAACTTCGTAATAAAGCTGTCGTCTACCGGATAACTTCTTCTTACTGCCTCTGTAACCTGATACCGGCTGAAACTTAAGAGTCCCGCGTCCACCGCGCCATGCGGGTCAGAAAATGGATAGAACAGGTACGCCGAATGGAAATTATTGGCAAAGACATTGCCGTAATCGGAAAATTTTTCTTTCAATTCTTCCGCTTGATTGACATGATAGCTGCGGTCTGCATCCACATCCACCTCTTGAAACAAAAGAAAATCTGCATTCAGCTTCTCAATCTCCCCGGCTGCGCCTTTTGTATTGAACTCCACCGATTCCCTGCTGATTGCCTTGCCATACTTTCCTGTGGTTGAAGTACCGTCTTTCATCTTGCCCGTGTCCATGAAGAAGCTGTAATCCGGTCCGTATGCGCCAAAGCCAATATTGTAGGTCACTGCCGTATAGGTCTCTCCTGCCTTTAACTTCGGCTTCGGATTACGCTTGGGCTCTAATACCGTATAATCTTCGATGCGATAATAATTCGCCTGCATGTAGACCACATATCCGGCCGCGCAGAGGATGATAAGCAGAAACGCTCCTAATACAATTTTCACAAGAACAGGAAGTCCATCCCGACTGTCCTGATTCCCCCGGCTACCTCTCATATCATATCCCTCCTGTCTTCTCCTGCTCATGAGGCTGTCACGGTATGGCAGATTCTAACCACTATATTATCACATTCTTTTTCCAAATAGTGCCATATTTCCATATTATTTTTATAGAATTTGCAGATAAACTCTCTCACCATTCCTCTCACTGCCTCTTTTGCTTCTCCAGGGGAATACATCCCAAGTACCGCCTGCACCTTTACCTGATCATCCTTCATTCGTCCTGGATCGTCAAACGGCCTCTTTAGCAGGAGATGATACACAAGATCGGAAAGCAGGATCCCTCCGAGATTCTCAAACATTTCCTCATATTCTTCGCAATACTCTGACAAAGCTCTTTTCACATAGGTTTCTGGAAACCGATTCAAAAATCTCTGTTCGATACTGATACACTTCACATACTCCCAGACCGCATCGATACCTGTATATTGCCCCAAATCCTTAAGAACCGGATAGTCCAGCGTCAGGATCGTATTCTGCGGATCGTATTTGATATCGTACCATTTCAGGAACTCTGGAACTGCTGCCACGGTATCCTTCAAAGCAATATTTCCATAAGAGTGAAAATCAAGAAGCAAGGTATGATACTTCTCTTTCATCGCCCTTACCTTCGCGTCTACAAGTTGGTATCCCAGCCGATATGCCTCTTTGGCCGAAAGTCCTTCTCTGGCTGCAAGATACATTCTTCCATGGCTGATACCTGTTTTCTCAGCATCATATTCTTCCAAATGATCCAGAGGCGCCCTCTCGTATTCACGAATACAGTAGATTACGGCCTCCATCAGCTGGTTGGCTTTCTCATATGTAACAGATGTACTTTCATAACTTGTGTACTGCTCTGCCAGCTTTGCTACAATCGGTATCAGTTCTTCCATGCTATAGCTGATTCCTTCCATCTGTTCCCTCCTACTGCAGGTTTTTTAGCGCTTCCATATATAATTCCGGATCCCATCTCTTCACTTCGTCAAATTGTCCGTATTCGCCCCTTCCTTCTGTCTTCCTGTAACCTCTGTAACCACTGCGCACCGCCTGGGAAAAAATATCAAGGCAAGTACCTTCCAGGTAATCAAGGTCTCCATGACAGACCGTTTCAAACTGTTCTTTCATAAAATGAATCAGTTCATTGTCCGTAAGTTCATCCATCATCTCATTTTTATAAAGATAGAAGATCTCCTGAAGCCGAATGATGGTTTCCTTATAACTCTCCTGACTGATGTAATAAGAATCACAGAACTCATAAATCAACTGTGGAAGTATACTCTGTCCGAATTCTACTCGCTTTTCTGTCTTTAATGTGTTCTTGCGTTCCTCCACTATAATCTGTGCATCTTCCTCACTCAGCACAAGACCATACTTCTGTGTGTACTGATTTGTCTCCAGAACCTGAGCGGCCTGGGTCTGCTCCATCGCCAATTCCAACCAGTTTCTTTCGTTCAAAATGCATTCCTCCTGCTTTTTATAGTATGCGTTGCCCGATAAAGCCCGACCCAAGGGGACATACATCGCAGGATGCCCTTAGAGTATAAGCTCATGGACTATTAGGAGTTATGATTATAGCATTACTTTTCTATCCATACCAGTCTTGGATTTTTCTCGTTTTTGTGGTATAATTAGTTCAGACTTGAAGCTGACTCAAAATCTTTCCAATGTCTCCATTGACACAAATGGATTTCTTTTTAATTTCATCGGGAGCATACGCCTCTCCATTATTCAGGCAGGCATAGACAGCATCTTTCCATTCGTATGCCGTGCGCCAGAAACTATATTTTATTATGGTTGGCAGCTCGGCAAGTAATTCATTCTGAACTCTTCCATCCTCCAGCAACCTCCTGCATCTGTTCCCAATTCATACTCTTAAGTTCCTTGCAGCCTTCTCCCGAGAAAATATAGCAGTGCTTGCAGCGCTGATCACATTCATCTGTAATATGCCATTGAAAAACAAAATACTGGCTCATTTTATCCTCCTTCTCCGTTTCACTCCGGTCCGCGCAAAGCCGAGGTCCACCGGACCTCGTGCGCTCTTCTCTAGATTTTTTCTTATTTGTCAGATGCTCCGCATGCACTTCCGCATGCTGCACCTGCCTGCTTGTTCTCGACTTCATTCCATCCTGCAATGTTTGATAATGCCATCTTAGTTACCTCCTGTAATACAGTTCTATAAGTGCTGCATTATAATTTAATGCAGCACTCAAAATTAATTTAATATAAGGAGTTGATTCTATGTTGACAAAAGAAGAATTGCCAGAATGCCCGGTTGCCACTACCGTCTCCCTTATCGGAAGTAAATGGAAATTACTCATCATAAGGAACCTATTGGAGCGGCCCTGGCGTTTCAACGAGCTTAAGAAGAATCTGGAGGGTATTAGTCAGAAAGTTCTCACCGACAGCCTCCGTTCCATGGAAAGTGACGGCCTGATCACAAGAACCGTCTATCCAGAAGTCCCGCCAAGAGTTGAATACGCCCTAAGTGATTTGGGCAAATCCCTGAAACCCATTCTCGATGCTATGGTTGAGTGGGGACAGGCATATAAAAAACGGAAGTTTTCGTAAACAGTGCCCTGATCTCGTCTATTTCCATATCACGGGCTGTCAGCATGATGATAGGCGCCGCGCAGGGTCGGCGCACTTCCCTGCACTATTGCTTAGCCATTCCTTTTTTAAAATAGCATACTGACAAGTATTTTCATAGCAAGGAGTTCCATCAGGGTTATTTACGAATGATACAAATTCCATAAATAAGCCCTCTTTGCGCATACCGAGTTTTTCACACAAATGTTGACTGGACAGATTATAATCCTCAACATAGGCATAAATACGTCTCGCACCTTTCTTACCGAACAGATAATCAAAAAAAGCGTGCGCTGCTTCAAAAGCATAGCCTTTCCCCTGATAATCAGCATTCAGCATCCAACAGGGACTAAATGTGTCTCGGACCGAATTTTCATCGGCATGTGACTCTCCTGTTTCCGGGTATGCATCTATCTCCCCAATCACTTTACCCGAGTCTTTAAGCACAATTGCAAAATAATACTCTGTTTCATTTATACGCTTTTTCATTTCCTCTTTTGCTTCATCAACAGAGTTCAGTTTCATGCAGGCGAAACAATTAACTGATGGCTCTTTAAGATACTCATATACATCTTTTGAATCGTTCTCTGTAAAGGGACGCAAAATCAATCTTTCAGTTTCAATGGTCATATCTTATTCTCCTCTTTTTACGGATATACTGTAGCAAAACGGAAGAAGGATTCATGTTCTGTCTGCCTCCCTTTTTTCATATAATGTTAATGTAAGTTTCTCATTAATGACCTCTGTTTTACCTGTCTGCCGATAACCCATTTTTTCATACAAATGCTGGTTTTTAGGCTCCTGCAGAATTGTGTCTAGCTCCCAATTTTTGTTTCCATGAATTTCTTCACACAGCCGGATCGCTTTCTGCGCAATGCCTTTCCCTTGAAATTTCGGCAAAATAAATATTGGAGAAATTCTTTTATTTTTTCCGTTTTCTTTTTTGTCAATAATACGGATAGCTCCTACTTTTTGTTGTCCGATACATATAAAATAGTAAAATGTAAAGTCCTGTTTCAAACGCGCTTCTACCTTTTCCACGTCTTCATTTGCAGGACTGGTGTCAAAATCCTGATATTTCTCTAATAATTCTTTGAAAGATTCGACCTGCATAGCATGCAGTTCTTTTGCATTGTCAATATTTACCCTTAATAAGGTTACTTCCATATTTCTCTCCCTAACAACCTTTCCAAACAAAAAAACACTAAACATTCAATATATCCAGTATACTTCTACTTTTTAACAACCTACCATAATTCCATTTATATGTCAATCTCCAGATATATACATTCACTTATGGTATAATAAGAACACGAGTAGCAGATATCGGTGCATTTTGTCTTTATCTGTTTCTAAGAAAGGTTATTATAAAAAGGTATCAACGACAGTGGAAATTCATACAAAAAAGATGTGTGAAATGGCAAATGGGCAGTACACAGAAAACCCAAAGAATGTGAACTGGGGGATTATTCTCAGGGTGGAAAAGGAAAAGCAAAAGATATTATTTTAGTGCCCCAAAATTATGTAGAATTGATAAAGGGAAACCGACTAAGAAAAGCGTATTCATTGCAGGAATATTGATTGTTTTAAAGATACTCAGTAAAGTCCTTGTGGTGCGTCTACCCCTATAAATCAGGGTAGACGCTTTAGCAAACCGCCTTGGTATATTATGTTAATTGTCTCCTGTTAAAACTTAAAACCGCCAGCACCATACACAGCAAAACACTGATCCCTGCAATCCCCATACTGCCATAATAATCTTCTGGAACGCCGGTCTTCTGTAACAGTGACATCCCGTTCATCAGCTTTGCGGGAAGAAAGGCATCAAGCTTAGGAAACATTGCAAGAAGATAAATCCCAAATGCTATCCCGCCGGTTCCCAAAAGTACCTGTGCCCCACTCTTTGATACTGAAGAAAAAAGAATCATCAGCGCGACCACCCACACACCAAACAGCCAGGTACAGACGGCTGCAAAGAACAGGTTCCCGGCGATCCCGTTGTCCCAGAAGTACGCATTATAGCCATATGTAATCCCAAAACAGATCACATACAGTACCGTCCAAGAGGCATACAGGAACACGGCTTTTGCCGCCAGGACCTTTTGGCGGGACAAGCCCTTGGTAATGACAGGGATCAGCGTCCCTTTCTCATATTCTAACGTAAAACTCCCACTGATGACCAGCACAAAAACGATCAGTGCAACAGGAATATTTTTATAAAACTGTGCCCAGGAGGTCATAGCATCTACCTGGACAGCCGTCGTCACGAATCCTGCATCCGCCAGGGATTCTGACATTACTTCTACCAGCCAGGGAGTGAGCTTTGCAAAAGCGGGATTCATGATTCCAAACACCACAAAAATCAGCAGAAGAATCAGTGTCCGACCGGTCCGGGTCCATTCCATCCATTCTTTCTTCAGAAATGCCTTCATCTGCCCACCACCTCCATAAACAAATCTTCCAGAGCCGTCTCCTGCCGTTCGATACGCACAACCGGGCACTTCCTGTCTGCAATAAAATGCAAAAGTTCAGGGAGTTGCTCTGCTTCCTCTAACAAAAGGCTGTTCTTTCCGCTGATCTTAAGAGACGGAAATGCCTGCCGCAGAATATCGGTATCTTTGGGCTGCTCCATCTCCACTGTCACTGCTGAAGTTTTCTTTCGCCTGCGCACTTCTTCGAGGGAACCCTGCAAAACAATCTTTCCTTCATGCAGAAACGCCATCTCATCGCAGATATGTTCTACATCCGAGAGAATATGGGTAGAAAAGAGCACTGTTGTCTCCTCCTTTGCCGCAGTCAGGATATCCAGAAGCTCCTTTCTGCCGGCAGGGTCAAGGGCAGAAGTCGGCTCGTCGCAGATCAACAGTTTAGGCCGTCCAAACAGCGCCTGTGCAACTCCAAGACGCTGCTTCATTCCCCTTGAAAATCCTTTGATCCGGTGGTTCTCCTCATCCAGGCCGACCAGCCGCAGCATCTCCTCACAGCGGTTTTTGATCTCTTTTTTGGGCATGCCTAATATCTCACCGCAAAACCGCAGATATTCTTTCGCCGTCATATACGGATAGAACTCCGGTACATCAGGAAGATAACCTACAAATCGATTCGTCAAAGTATTACCGTAACGAACCGGCATGCCATTCACGCTAATCTCTCCGCCGCTTAGCGTAAGAAGCCCCAGGATCAGCCTCATGGCAGTAGTCTTTCCGGCGCCGTTTTGTCCCACAAAACCAAATACCGTATGTTCCGGAACCGCGAAACTGACATCACGAAGCACCTGTTTTTCTCCAAAATTCTTTGCCACATGGGAAAGAGCCAGCATCTCCATATCAGCTCTCCTCCCTTCCAAGCAGGAAATAAAGGATCGGGCCAATAAACTGCATTCCTGCCAATGTGACAATGATCCATAGAGCGCGGCTTCCATGTTTGTAGGTTTTATGTGTCAGGATATGATAGAGTGTGTAGATTAAAAGTACCATCTCTACTATCACCAACGGAATTATGAAAGGTAACATTTCTTTAATTTCAGGCATCATTTTTCCTCCTTACACAAATGCTGTATAATCTTCTTAAACTCTGGATTCTCTCTGATCTTCTCAAAAGCCGGATGTGCAAATGCCTCCTGCAGGTTCTGACAGATGAATTTCCTGCTCCTTGGAGCCATATCGCCCAAAGGGAGCGCCTCAATCCATACATCCAGCCGGTCAAAATATTCATCCCCATGGAGCACGATCTTCTCTGCCCTCAGAAGCCTGCCGACACAATTTTCAAAAAGATGAAGCTCTTCAAGCGCATCCTTCTCCTCCCCGTTCGCCGCATACACGATTGCTGTCTGGTAATGAAACTGAGCAGCCAGATTAGGGTGAAGTTGCTCCAGCCGGTATTGTGCCGTTACACTGCCGATCCTGCATATCGTCTCCCGGCATCTCTTTATATCGTCCTGGTACAAAGACAGGGACAGCATGGCGTCGTTCACCAGATTCAAAAGATCCAGGTACTCTCTCACCTGAATGTAAGCTCTGGCTTTCTCGTGTTCTCCCGCCATCCGGTAGGCCTGAACCAGTATCGCTCCATTCTGCCCTGCAAGACGGACCGGATTCAAAGCAGGCTCCAGCATATCGATTGTTTCTGCCGCTCTCCCCAACTGAAGGCTTAAGCCCGCCTTTAAAACCAGAGCGTCGCTGCATACGCCTACATCACTGCAATTTTCCAGGATATGGTCACACCAGGAGATTGTCTCCCTGAGAATCTGCTCCTGCTCTTCTTTTGACTGTGCCAGCATGTAATGATTCACGTTCAGAACGCAAAGCTGCAGAAGAAACGGGTAACAGGAATAATACCGGTGGGCCAGAGTACAGGTCTTGTCTTTTGCCTCATGAAAAGGACGTTTTGCAAAATCTTCTGAAAGTTCCGCATAAAACTTGCGGATCTGCTCCTGGGTGAGCTGCGGATCATACCCGATCAGCTCATCGACAGTGATATCAAAATACGCCGCAAGCTGGAGCAGGAGCAGAATGTCCGGCATACTCTGGGCATTCTCCCACTTAGATACGGAAGCCTTGGTCACTCCAAGGAAATCCGCCAGTTCCTCCTGCGTGATCTTTTGTTCACGCCTGAGCCGGACAATATTGTCCGATAACTTTAGTCTGTCCATGTTATTATTCTCCTTATCGATGATTGTATTACCGCTTTTCTTCATTATAATCAAAAAGGATGCCCCTATCAATCGAGCATCCCTCTACTTTTCGATATAAAAATCAACTAACGCGAAACTTTACCGCTTCAAATGCAACTTCCAAAGCCGCAATCAAATCCTCTGCCTTTTCGATCCCTATAGAGAGACGTATCGTATTCGGCTTAATCCCCTGTTCGGACAGCTCCTTCTCGGTACTCTGGCTGTGTGTGGTCGTCGCCGGATGAATCACCAGTGATTTCACATCTGCCACATTTGCCAGAAGGGAGAAGATGGCAAGATTATCGATAAATGTCTGTGCCGTCTTCGCATCCCCTTTAATCTCAAAAGTGAAGATCGATCCTCCTCCGTTGGGAAGATATTTTTTATACAGTTCATGACTTGGTTCACTTTCAAGCGACGGATGGTGCACCGCTTCCACCTGAGGATGATTCGCGAGGTATTCTACAATTTTCAATGCATTGCTCACATGGCGCTCCACACGAAGGGACAGAGTTTCCAGTCCCTGCAGGAAAAGAAACGCATGGAACGGCGAGAGTGTCGCACCGGTGTCCCGCAGGATGACCGCACGGATATAGGTCACAAAGGCTGCCTCCCCCGCTGCGTCTGCAAAAGACACCCCGTGATAGCTCGGATTCGCCTCTGAAATCCACGGATATCTTCCCGATGCCTTCCAGTCGAAACTGCCGCCGTCTACAATCACGCCGCCGATAGCCGTTCCGTGCCCTCCGATAAACTTTGTCGCAGAGTGGACTACGATATCGGCTCCATATTCGATCGGACGAACCAGATATGGCGTCGCAAATGTAGAATCCACAACCAACGGTATCCCGTACTTATGCGCGAGCTTCGCAAGCTCCTCCAGATCAACCAGATTGGAATTGGGATTTCCCAAAGTCTCTACAAAGATCGCCTTCGTATTATCCTGTATCGCCGCCTCAAAGGAGCCTTCCTCTTCCGGGTCCACAAAGGTAGCCGTAACGCCGTTTGTCAACGGAAATGTATGTGCCAGCAGATTATATGTTCCGCCATAAATCGTCCTGGCCGCTACAATATGCTCTCCTGATTTTGCCAGCGCCTGGAAAACATAACTAATTGCCGCCGCACCGGACGCCACGGCAAGCGCCGCCGCACCGCCCTCCAGGGATGCAATGCGCTGCTCAAAGACATCTTCCGTCGGATTCGTCAGCCTTCCGTATATATTTCCCGCATCCCGAAGTCCAAAACGGTCTGCCGCATGCTGTGAATCATGGAATACATAGGAAGTCGTTGCATAGATCGGCACTGCCCTCGCATCCGTAACCGGATCTGCCTGCTCCTGCCCGATATGTAATTGCCTCGTCTCAAACCCCCAGTTTTTAGAATCTCTTATATCTGCCATTTCTATTTCCTCCTCGTTAATTTCTATATACATACTAACATAGTAGGTTTTTCCTGTCTAATATGTAAAAAAAATACCTGGCTATAAATTTAATTTATAACCAGGAGTTATTTCACTATTCTATTCCCGCCCCTGCAGATAAACTCTCAGCTTATCCAGGTACAGATTCGCCATCTTACTTAGCAGAGTCTTCTTCCTCACTATATACCCGATCTCCATGATACTGTTCGGGTTCTTCTCGTCCTCCCGATAGGGAATCGCAACATAGCCGCCTCCGTTCAGCTCTTCACAGATAATTCCCGAACAAAGAGTATACCCGTTCAATCCGACCATCAGATTCAGCATGGTCGCGCGGTCATTTGCCTTAATCACCCGGGAATATTCATTCATCGAAAGAATCTCTTCCGCAAAATAAAAGGAACTGTTGTCCCCCTGCTCAAAGGATAAACACGGATATTCCTCCAATTGTTCAAAACAAATCGATTTTTCTTTGGCCAGCGGATGGTTCTTCCAAATATACACATATGCCTGACATTCTATAAGGCGATGGAATTCCAGGTTCGCGGATTTGAAAAGCTTTTCCATAGACTTTCGGTTAAAATCACATAGATAAAGTATCCCGATCTCACTTTTCATCGTGCTGACATCGCGGATCACTTCTATTGTCTTCGTCTCCCTGATCGCAAATTCATATCTGGACATATCAAATTCCTTTGCCATATCCACAAATGCCTTTACGGCAAACGAATAATGCTGCGTAGACACTCCGAATTTCTTCTTATGAGTGCCGCCCTTTCCATATTTCTCCAAAACCGTCTCGTACTGCCCGTAGATCTGCTTCGCATAGAGCAAAAATTCCATGCCGTCATTCGTCAGTGTAACCCCTCTGCCGCTTCTGTAGAATAAAGTAATTCCCAGTTCCTTCTCAAGTTCCTTCATGGAACTGGTCAGGGAAGGCTGCGATACATATAGCTGTTCTGCCGCTTTGTTAAAAGAATTTGTTTCCGCTATAGTTATAAGATAATGTAACTGGATTAATGTCATTATTCTTCCCTCATTCACGTTATTTGTCTCATCATACCACTTTGTTAATTATATATCTATGAAAATATCCAAATTGACATTTCTATTTATACCCACTATAATATTCTTATTACACACGTAAGATTTGGAGGGACAAAGAATGGCTGCTCTGCCGCAGATATCCGAAGCCGAATATGAAGTGATGAAGGTCGTATGGAAATACGCGCCCATCAATACCAATGAAATTACCGAAAAATTGCTGAAAACCACCGCCTGGAGCCCCAAAACCATCCAGACCCTGATAAAACGCCTGGTCACTAAGGGCGCCCTTTCATACGAGAAACAGGGACGGATATTCGTCTACACCCCGCTCGTATTGGAGCGGGAATATGTCGGCCAGGAAAGCCGTTCGTTTCTAAAACGTTTTTACGGCGGAGATATTACCGCCATGCTGTCCGCGTATATAGAAAATGACGGTCTGTCCGATACGGAGCTTGAACAACTTCGCACCCTTCTTTCCGCAAAAAAGGATAGTTAGAAAAGGAGTCAATACATATGGATGTTTTTATGATCCGTTTTCTCATATGCAATATATTCATCAGTGCCCTTGCCGGAATCTTGCTGACGGCCCGATACTTATTGAGAAATGTCCTGTCCGGCAGGATGCAGTACCATCTGTGGTTTTTACTGCTTGGCCTGCTTGCCGTCCCGTTTCTTCCGTTTCGCCTGACAGGCTTTCCAGGGCTCTTTTCCAGGCTTAAGGCATTTTGCGCCCTCGCTTTGTCCGATACCGGAAGCACTCCAAACCAGGCGAGAGTACTGACTTCTGCGACAGATGCGGGCTGGCTTGATGACTTTACTATTTCCGTAAGCAATCAGACACCGTCTGCTGCCGGAATCATTCTACTGGGAATCTGGCTTTTGGGCGTCCTTGTAATGATTGCGCTGACAATAAGAACCGCACTCCGCCTGCAGAACATAAAGCGCTCTGCACTGCCTCTTCAAACATCGGCAATCCGCAGACTATACCGCTGCTGTCTGGAAGAACTACATATCACAAAAGAGATCCCCCTATACAGTACCGCATTTTTGCAGTCACCGGTTATAACGGGTTTTTTACGGCCGCGCATCTATCTTCCCATCCACATCATCTCGGATTACAATAATGCAGATACAGGAGTTGATGAGATGAACAGGCTTCGCCCGATCAGATACATGCTGCTGCATGAACTGCAGCACTACAGGCACAAGGACACACTTGCCGGCTATCTGATGACCCTTGCCGGGATTCTTTACTGGTTCAATCCCATTGTCTGGATTACACTTGGGGAAATGCGAAATGACAGAGAGATCGCCTGTGATTCCTCTGTACTGAACATGCTTGAGCCGGATTCTTATGAAGATTACGGAAAGACGCTGATTCATTTTGCAAAAAAGCTGTCCCGCCCTGCTTTTCCCTTCGCTGCCGGATTAGGCGGGAACATGCCGCAGATCAAGCGGCGTATCCTCAATATCGCCGCCTATGAGACACCGACCGCCAAGAAACGGCTGGCAGGCACGGCGGCATTCCTGACCATCGCTGTTCTTCTCCTGGGATTCGCACCCTTGCTGTCTGCCAACGCAGCAGAGGATGACTATTATCGGTGGGATACTTCCCGTAAGAATATCACCGCCATAGATCTGTCGTCCTGCTTTCAAGAATACGAAGGGAGCTTCGTCCTGTACGATAAGGGGCAGAATACATGGAGCATTTATAATATGGAACGCGCCGCCTTAAGAGTCTCTCCCGACTCTACCTACAAGATCTATGACGCCCTGTTCGGATTGGAAGCCGGCGTCATTACACCCGAAGATTCCTTCATGGAATGGAACAGGGAACTTTATTCCTATCAGGAGTGGAATGCCAACCAGACCTTGAAGTCTGCCATGCGTGCTTCCGTGAACTGGTATTTTCAGGGAATAGACGAACAGCTTGGAGCCTCTGCTATTGATCACTATATCCGTGAAATCAGATATGGCAATGAGAACACCCGCGGAAGCCTATCCTCCTACTGGATGGAATCTTCTCTGAAGATTTCCCCCATCGAGCAGGTAGAACTTCTGCAAAAGCTTTATGCAAATAACTTTGGTTTCCGCCCTCAAAATATCGCTGCGGTCAAAGATTCTATCCTCCTGTCCTCTTCCGAAGCCGGTAATCTCTATGGAAAGACCGGCACCGGATGCATAGACGGCATGGATGTCAACGGTTGGTTTGTAGGATATGCAGAAACCCAGAACAATACCTTGTTCTTCGCCGCGAATATCACCGCTGATAATAACGCTGCCGGCAGTAATGCAGCAGAAATAACCAGGCTTATCCTGTCTAAGATGGATATATGGAGGTAGAGATGGCCGATTCCTAAAACGGAAGCGTCATCTGCGTAACTTTGTATGGCCTTTTATACTGGCTGATAATATCCTCCATCCGGTATACAATCTGTCTTTTCTGGCATTCTTCTGCAAAATACTGCCACAGTTTCCTCGCCTGCGGGCTGGCACATTCATAGGAATCCCCGTATCTTTTCCGGTAAGATTCCACCAGCCCCTCTCCCGGGAACAATTCATCAAGCTTCTGAAAATACCATGCTCTCTGATTCCCCCGCAAGGTCATGCCAAATGCCGGATAGATAAATCTCGCCCCTGCTTCCTTCGCCTTTCGTATAATCTCACCGATATTTTCCCGGCTGTCCTCCAGAAAAGGAAGCACCGGCATAAGCAGAATACCTGAATAAAGTCCCGCTTCGGTAAGCTTTTCAATCATCTCATACCGCTCTGTCGGGCGTGAAACTCCCGGTTCTATCTTCGCTGCCAGATCATCCCTTGCCGTTGTGACCGTGATCTTCAAAAGCACCGGGGAATGCTCTGCAATACTCTGCAGAATGTCAATATCTCTGGTGAGCAGCGAGCTTTTTGTCGCAATGGCCGCACCAAATCCAAACGCATCGCACAATTCCAGCGCATGTCTGGTAAGCTCTAGCTCCCGTTCAAAAGGGTTATACGGATCACTCATGGCTCCGGTCCCTACCACCCCGCTTCTCGTCTTCCTGCGCAGATCATCCCGGATAATCTGCAGGGCATTCTCCTTGGCACGCACCCTGTCAAAATCATCTACCCCATAACAGTCCGAACGGCTGTCACAGTAAATACAGCCGTGGCAGCATCCCTTATAAATATTCATATTATAATCAATCCCAAACCATCTCGCAGGGGCCTTCGTTTTCGTTACGATCGTTTTCGCAGGGATATATTCCATCGGTTTCCTCCTGTGTCAATTGCTTCTCATGGCTGTATCGGCTGTCCTATGGGACTTGAACAGGGCAACGGCAAGCTCCCTATTGATTCTGTTGATACTCCGTTTCAAGCAATATCTGAACCAGCACTTTATAATCCAAATATTGTATTCCATCTTTTCCAAGATATATCTTATCAGACAATTTGCTGTTATAGTATAGATCCATTGCCTTCTCATAGGAATAACCACATGTCTCTGCCAAATGTTCTATGAGCCTTTCTTCAGGATTCTCCTGATATACACGTTCTAACATTTCTTCATTCATTTCATTATTACCTTTGATCCATGATAAACAATCATATAGATATCCCCCTAACATTAAAATATTCCTTGATGTCTTCAACAATATACTTCGTGCTTTGTGTGTGAAGAATTTCATAGTTAGGCACTAAAAAACCCATAATACAATTTGTATTTTTCATGTTCTTATATACTTCAGAAGGATTCTTTTTCCAATGATTCGCACATGCATGAATCATATATATTACAAATGAAAATATATCTTTATCCATAGCTCCACTTCCTCCAAATAGCATTTTTACCTCCACAAACATAAATTGAATCTGCTATTTTATTATATTTGTTTATTTCTAAATACGCAAGTGTTTGTCCAGAATCGTAGAGTGAAGTTGCTATTGTACAAAAAAGAGATTTACAAGATTTTTTTTGATATTTTTTTGTGAATAAATGCTGTTGATATTTGCCGTCGGAAAGACTATTATTTTGTTAAGTAGTTTATAGGAGCTCTAAACAACTGAACATAATGATATTTATTAAGCGAAGGCGCTTATTTACCAGAATGGTGAATAGGTGCCTTTTTCGATTACGGAACAAAGGCAGGCATCAAAAACGTAAATAAAGCGCCGGATTAAGCAAATAGGAGGAGGACGTCATAATGTTATTAAAAGATACCGGATTAACGGCACAGGATATTAAGGACAAGGTTAATAAATACATGATTGAAACATATGAAAGATTTGATTTCGTGGCTGAAACTGCGAAGGATATGTATGTCTGGAACGAAAAGAGCGAGGCATATCTTGACTTTTATGCAGGAATTGCGGTGAACTCTGTCGGCAACTGTAATAAGGCAGTCGTGGAAGCTGTCCGTGAACAGGCCGGAGAAATTATGCAGACATTCAATTACCCTTATACTCTCCCGCAGGCTCTTCTTGCAGAAAAAATCTGCACCACAATCGGCATGGATAAGATTTTCTTCCAGAACAGCGGGACGGAAGCCAATGAAGCCATGATTAAAATGGCAAGAAAATATGGCGTGGAAAAATACGGCCCGAATAAGTTCAACATCGTGACGGCGACAAACTCATTTCACGGCAGATCCTTTGGCGCGATGAGCGCAACGGGACAGCCTGATAATGCCTGCCAGGCAGGCTTTGGGGATATGACTCCCGGCTTTACTTACGCGGAATATAATAATCTTGATGCATTTAAGTCTGCGTGTACGGAAAATACGATTGCCATCATGATCGAACCGGTTCAGGGCGAAGGAGGCGTTAACCCCGCAACACCCGGATTCATGAGAGGACTCCGCAGATTCTGTGATGACAACGGTATATTGCTTTTGCTTGATGAGGTTCAGACCGGATGGTGCAGGACAGGCGCTGTCATGAGCTATATGAATTACGGGGTAAAGCCGGATATCGTTTCCATGGCAAAGGCTATGGGCGGAGGCATGCCCATCGGCGCCATCTGCGCATCCAAAGAAGTCGCCAGCGCATTTACCGCCGGCTCACACGGCTCAACTTTCGGCGGCCACCCTGTATGCTGTGCCGCGGCACTCGCAGCTATTACGGAATTATTGGAGAATGACTTAGCGGGCAATGCCAAAAAAATGGGAAAATATTTCATGAATCTGCTCAAAACACTCCCGCATGTAAAAGAAGTGCGGGGACAGGGCTTGTTGGTAGGAGTAGAATTCGAAGACGGAATTAACAGCGTGGATATTAAGCATGCATGCTTTGACAGAAAATTGCTCATTACGGCAATCGGCTCTAATATCATTCGCATGATCCCGCCTCTTATTGTCACGGAGAATGATTGCGAAAAGGCCTTTACTATTATCGAAGAAGCCGTCCATGAAATTTATCCGGTCAGGACCCATAAAAAGCCGGATGCAGCATAGACAATCCAACAATAAAAGTATTTCCTTCGGTCAGACATCCGAGTCTAGGGTCAAGTAACTCTTAGACTCTGTTTCTGACCGAACGGAATCCTTAAGACACATACTGATAAATTTCAATATATTCTCATTGAACGGCTGTATATTCTGATATACAAAACCAATTTCGCGGGACGGGATAGGATTGGACAAAGGTATTTCCATCAGACAGCCGTTTTCTAACTCCTGCTCAACAAATTTCCTGACAACGCAGGATACCCCTGTCCCCATCTTTGCGAATTCAATCAGCATATCCATTTCATTTATCTCCATGATATGCAGGGGAATGATATTATTTTTCGCATAGTAGGCGTTAATATGCTTCCGTGACACATTATCCTTATCAAGGAGCATGATATTCGCATATTTAAAGATCTCATCATCCTTGCAGTTCCACTTTTCTCTATATGCCGGTGTACAGACAAATACATACTCTATGATCCCTAAGGGATGGTAGCTGAATCTTCCCATATTCACAGGTTTTACGACAAGCGCCAGATCAATGCTGCACTCTTCAATCATCACACACGCCTTTGCCGAAGACGTACATGTGATCGCCAGATCTGTGTCGGGATATCGTTTTATATATTCTTTCAGATAAGGCATCAGAAAATGTTTGCACAATACATTACTTGTCGCTATCCGTAAATATCCGGTATAAAAAGGGAATCTAAGGCTCTTTTCCGTTTCCGAAAGCATATAGAGTGCTCTTTTCACACTGTCATGTAATACCCTTCCTTTTTCTGTCAATTCCACTCCCTTCGACTTTCTGATAAAAAGTGTAGTATTCAGGCTATCTTCCAGTTTTTTTATGGTAATGCTTACTGCCGGCTGGGAAATATAAAGCGATGCGGCGGCTTTGGATATGCTTTTATTTTCAGCGACAGAAAGAAATATTTTGTATCTTGTAAGGTTATCAAATGTATCCATGTTTTCTCCATATAATTATAATTTATATATTTTATAAAAATCATATATTTGAATTATATCACGAAGACAAATATAATTCTAGATATCATCTCAATATCATACAAGGAGGTTTTACATGAGTACATTCGAGTTCGACGGAGAAAAATACAAATCTGCTTCCAAACATCAAAAGGAATGGGGGAATAATTTGAAACTTTCCGGCGAATCAGGATATACGCTCAAAAATAAAGTATCTGACAAATAGCTAATAAAGAATGGAGAAAACGATGAAAAAAATTGATTTATCTAATTGGGATAGAACATTACATTATCAAATTTTCAGAAATAGCGCACAACCGCAATACTGTGTTACGTTCGAACTGGACATCACACATTTTCTGCAGGTAATCAAAAAGCGAAAATATTCCTTCACATTTTCCTTCGTATTTGCAGTTTCCAAGTGTGCAAACCAGATTAAAGAATTTCGCTATCGTTTCGTTGACGGAGACCCGGTGCTTTTTGACAAAATCAACACCGCATTTACCTATCTGAATAAAGAGACTGAACTATTCAAGGTCGTGAATGTAGAAATGACAGCTACGTTGGATGAATATGTGACTCTTGCTTCCCAAAAAGAACAGGCTCAGAAAGAATACTTTACGGCACCTTTGGGGAATGATGTGTTCCAGTTTTCTGCCTTCCCATGGGTTTCGTATACCCATATCTCCCATACGGATTCAGGGAATCCAGACAATGCAACACCTCTGTTCGACTGGGGAAAATTTGTAAAAAAGGACGGAAAAATTACACTTCCATTTTCCGTTCAGGTTCACCACTCTTTCGTAGATGGGGTACATATAGGCAAATTGGCAATAGATTTACAACATTATCTGGACAGATTATAAGAAGGAACAATATTAGCGGCATGCTCGCAACCGAAGATCTATGCAGATCAAAATCATCAAAGCCCCCGCCAGAACCTCTTCAAGGATCACCTGCCGCCAGGTTTCGAACATCCTCTGCCAGACACCAAATTCCTGATGTCTGGCAAGGCTTTGTATCTGCTCCGCCTTATCTTGAAAGAGTCTGCCGAAAAAGTCAAAGTCCGACCAGTAAGTAGGAAGGTAATCACTTCCCGGATTCGCCGCCTTCACTCCCGAAATCAGTATTACAAGTGCCGCGGTAAGACACCATGGCAGGATTCTCTTAGGGTCCGCCGTTCCCGCCACGATCAGGGATATTGCCAGAATCATAAAATACAGCATACTATCCAGGACATAATACAGTTGGCCGTCGATCTTCTGACCGCCCGTGCTTCCAAATAACGCTTCTATCACACTGACCGCCTGATTCGAAGACAGCTTTGCCTTTCTTTTTTGCGCTGCGACTCCATCGAATTTTTCCCCTTTCTCTGCCGGAATTACACAGATCGGATCTTCTCCTTTCAATACCCCGGCTACCTTCCAGGTCTTTTCATCCATCTTGATTTCCAGCCCCGGCACATTATCCGAACCGAATAATTGCCGGACCGTACCCACGTCAAGCAGGCAGACATTCTTCTCCCCTTCCGTGAAATATCTTCCGGACACCAGCTCCTTCCCAAAGATGGCCGCCGGCTGTCCTTTGACCTGATAACAGGGTACTTTCTGGTCATGACCGGTACCCTCGGACAGCACCTTAAAATCCCCGCACGCCTTCCAGACTGCGCCTTGTGCAAACATTTCCCTGTCTTCGCTCTTTTTCCACCGCTCAAAGGCCGACTCTGTCACACTTCCTGCCGGATATGACAGGGAAATCATATCTGCCTGTTCTTTTAACTGCAACAATCCCTTTGCAATCCGGATATTTACGGTGACAAATACCAGCACCAGCACGAATATTCTGATCTTCTGCCATCTTATTTTCATTCTCTCACCTATGCCTGTTATTCATTTTACTTTTGGAACTGCAGAAAAATAACCGACAGCTCCTCACTCTCTAAGCCGCACCCGGTCTCCCTCTTCCACATACTTTTCAGAAGATACGATCACCTGGTCGGTATCGGTAAGTGCAGAAGTAATCGCGGCACTTTTTGCATCCTTTTCCAGAACCGTAACCGGTACTCGTTTCGCAATCTGCAGTGTGCCAAGCATACGTTCTTCCTCGGCAATAATCAGACAGTACGCCTCACCTGCATCCTCACGCAGCGCACCAAGAGGAATCATCTGTTCATACTCCTTCTCCGACGGAGTATCGATATTCCATGTAAACGGTTCTCCTCCCTGTACATCCACATTATCCGGCAGCGGCGCCCGCCAGAAGGTCTGCGTCAGGGAAGACGCCTCACCGCCTGCCTGTGTTTCTGTGCCTTCTCCATTGCCCGTCTCACCGTTCTCTCTTCCTATGGATTCGATCTTTACTGTTTTCTTCTTTCCGGCTGCAAGCTGAACTTCTACTTCGGCACCTGCCTTTAATTTCTCTTTATCTTCGTCTTTTACCAGGCCCTTCAACTGAAAACCGCCGCTTCCTGTCACCAATACTTCCGATCCCGTCGTAACGGCACCTGCCTGCACGCCGGTCTTAAGGACCGTACAGTCTGTGTCAGCGCAGATCTTCCCTTCCGCTGCCAGATAAGATTGAAGACGCTCCAGTTCCTTCCTGGCCTGTTCTGCCTGCACCTGATATCCCTGCACGCCTAACATTGCCGCCTGCGCTGCATTTGCCGCATTTGCATTCTGCGCCGCATCCTCCTGCCTGGCCAGCTCATAAGCATTCTGCGCCTGATCTGCCTCCTGCCTGGCTGATTCCACCCCTTCTTCGGCTTCCCTGAGAGCCGTCTCTAATTCCTGCTGCCTGGACAGCCCGGCATCTGCATTCCCCTCATCCATATCAGGTACACCCTCTCCTCCTGATACAGTCGAATTGATATATTGATCGTAAGCCTTCCTGGCTTCTGCTGCCTTCTGCTGTGCCGCCGAAAGCCGCTCCCTCGCTTCTGCAAGCGTCTGACCCGCCCCGGCAGCCGCAGGAACTCTCGCAGGCTCCCTCGCGGATATCTGCTGCTGGGACACCTGAAGCTCCAGCTGGGCTAATTCCGCCTCTTTCTTTTCGATTGCCTGCTGCAGATACTCCATCCGGAACTGAACCAGCCGTTCCCCGGCTTTTACCGTACTTCCCGGTTCCGCAGTCCATTCCACCTGCTGTTCGGGCCACAAAAATATCTGATTCTCCCTGGCATTCACCACCGTTCCGCTTCCGTCATACGAATAGGAGAGCTTCCCCCGCCCGGGTTTCTCTACATCCACCTGAGCCACCAGCACGGATGCCGCCGCCCGGGAGATAACACTGCCCGCCGCCATGACAGCTAAAAAGCCGGCAATTACTCGTATCATCCATTTATGGTTTATCATTTTTTTCCTGTCCACTCTGCCGCCTCCTCCAATATATCTGAATATCAACGGAACGATGTACCAGACGCCACGATTCCCTGCTCCAGGCTGTCCTGTCCATAGAAGAATATAAGCACTGCCGGAAGCAGTGTCACGATCGACGCCGCAAATGCCGCTGTGATCTCCGTATTCACCATCTGCGGCAAATACAGCGACAAAGGCCATAAGGCTTCTGTTTTCAGGTATGTCATCGGCTGCTCGATCGCATTCCAATATTCCAGAAAGCCCAGTATCAGGATGGAAAATATCCCCGGCACTCCCAGCGGAATTCCCACATAGAAAAAGGTTCCAAGGCTCCCCGCACCGTCAATCTGCGCCGCCTCCAGTATTTCCCTGGGTATTCCTGCAAATGTTTTCCGCAGGATAAAGACAGGCAGGGTAGAAAATATCCCCGGCAGAATCACCGCCGCACGGGTATCCATCAGATCTGCCGCATTCAGGACCAGGTATCCGGAGACCATGGTCACCTGAAACGGCAGGATCATCAGAAGCATATACAGAAACCACAGAACCTGTTTCCCAGGGAACCGGCACCGGGCAAACGCCCACGCCGCAGGAACTGCCACAAGGAGCTGCCCCGCCAGTATTCCGACCGTCTTTATCATGGAATTCCAGAATGCAGTAAAATATTCCGGTGAATCCAGCAGAAGCCGCACATAGGCACGCAGCGTCGGATACATGGGAAAGATCCGTATCCCGGCGTTCTCCCCGTAATCCGCAAGAACCGCCCCGCAGGTTTCCAGAAGCTCCTGTCTTCCCATCAGCGAATTTACAGCCAGCATAAAAAGCGGAAATACCATAATCACAAGTATAAGCAAAAGAAAACCTCTTAAAAACCACTGCCCCACAGCTTTAAATTCTTTGTTCTTCAATCTTTTCCGTATAATTTTTCCACCATTCTTCTGCACCCAATATTCCCCCTGTCAGGACGACCAGCATCACCGCGGCAGCCGTCATCTTCTGTATATCCAGATTCACAAACCAGTTGTTAAACAGATGCTGCAGCATATAGATGCTTTCATGGGGATAATCTCCCGCCAGCAGATATGCTTCCCGGAACACCCGAAATGCATTGACAAATGAAAGCAGCCCCGTCACGAACATCGTTTCCTTTAACTGCGGCATGGTAATATACCAGAAGCATGCGAACTCACCCGCCCCCTGCACCCTTGCCGCCTCGTATTGTTCTCTGGGTATTGCGCCAAGCCCCGCAAGCCAGAGTATCATATCATAGCCAAGATTTTTCCAGATATAGCATGCAACCAGTATCCAGAAGGCCATATCTGACGCAAGCCAGTTGCGCCCTGTAACCCCAAACAATCCTACAAGCTGCCCAAGCCATCCTTTCTCGTCAAAGACCATCTGGAAGAAAACCACCACAGACGATACAGGAATTGCCATGGGAAGAAGAATTCCCGTCTTCATCCATCTCCCAAACTTTGTCACATGTCCCACCAGAACCGCCATGCATAAGGACAGCACCAAAAGCAGTGGAAGGCAGACCGTCATGAATCGGACCGTATTCCCGGCTGCCAGCTGAAACGCTTCATTTCTCAGCACCATCCGGTAATTCTCCAAACCGACGAATCTATTGCCGACCGCCTGCCTGAACGATCTTTTGACGACATCCAGAAACGGAAGCAGCACAAACCCTCCGGTTCCCAGGAGACTTGGCATCAGGAACAAATAAGCTATATTTTTACTTTTTTTCTGCTTTGCCTGCATACCTGTACCTTTCATACGCTCTCCCTTCACGCCTTTTTTTCATTCCTCATTGTTCATTCGCCGGCCATCTGCTTTTTTGCTGTTCGGTTCAAATATATCCTATCAATTGATTCTCTAAAAAAACTTTAAACCTGGTAAATTTTTTGTAAAATCAATACAAGCCGGCCAACGCTGCAAAAAGCGATGACCGGCTTGTATCCGGAAGCTCAATGTGAAATCCTTGCCGACACATTCTTGGTTGCCACAATATTCACCCCTGTCCCGGCTGCGTCTTTAAGAATCGTATCTCCGATGCTGACAGGCGCTTCCACCACAATATTCTTCAATTCTCTGACACATTCAAGGACCTTCCCCCTGGGGATGTCCTCTTTCGTCTTTACCGAAACCATGTTTTCATTTCCCCCCGATACCTTCACAGTAGAAGTCACAATCCTGGTAGGATTGGTCAGTTCCTTTCTGGCATAAGTGTCGCCGCGCTTGCAGGTGTTGCCCTTAACACTCAGGATCTCTTCTCCTTCCATGGCAACCGTGAGCATACATCCCATCGGACAGTTAATACATATCAGATTCTTTTCTTCCATTACTCTTACGCCTCCTCAATCCTCACATCTATCGTCTTTAAATCCGGATACTCCTGAATCTGTTCTTTCGTGAGCACAATCTGCTCCATCTCGCCGGGTGCAACTACTGTTTTCTTTCTGTGTGCAATCCTTTCTTCGTCAAAATAGACACTCACATAGCAGTTCTTATATACGCCTCCCACACGGAAACGCACTGTCAGATATTTGTCCATACGTTTGACGCAGATTGTCTCCGGCACGGTATAACGCACTCCCGTACCTGCCGTAAGATGAATCGGGTGCTCTGCTTCTTGTCCGCCGTCCTGTGTCTTACATTCCTTAACATATGCCGCCGCATTTCTCCCCGCGGCGGCCGCCTCTTCTGATACAAAGTCTACCAGATCATGCACATGAAGCACATTGCCGCACGCGAATACACCCTCGATGTTCGTCTCAAGGCTTTCATTCACCCTTGGCCCTGAGGTAACCGGATTCAGCTCCACTCCCATCCCGCCGGAAAGCTCATTTTCCGGAATCAGCCCGACGGACAGCAGCAGGGTATCGCAGGAATAGAATTCTTCCGTTCCCGGAATCGGTTTCCCTCTGTCGTCAACCTTGGCAAGCGTAACTCCCTCAAGTCTCTCTTTTCCCTTGATATCAACGACCGTATGGCTTAATTTCAGAGGGATTCCATAATCATCAAGGCACTGTACAATATTCCGCTTAAGTCCGCCGGAGTATGGCATCAGCTCTGCCACTACCTTTACTTTCGCTCCCTCCAGCGTCATTCTTCTTGCCATAATCAGGCCGATATCGCCGGAGCCTAAGATCACGACTTCCCGGCCCGGCAGATATCCTTCCATATTCACCAGCCTCTGCGCCGTACCTGCAGAGAAGATTCCTGCCGGTCGGTATCCGGGAATATTCAGCGCCCCTCTCGGCCGCTCCCGGCACCCCATCGCCAGAATAACTGCCCCCGCCCGAACCTCGAACAATCCCTCTTCCCGGTTCATGGCGGTCACTACTTTGTCCGGACTGATCTCCATTACCATTGTATTCAGCTTATACTCAATGTGAAGCTCCAATATCTGATCGATGAACCGCCCCGCATACTCGGGTCCTGTCAGCTCTTCCTTAAATGTATGCAGGCCAAAACCATTGTGAATACACTGGTTTAAGATTCCTCCCAGCTCCCTGTCCCGCTCCAGTATCAATATCCTGTCTGCTCCCTCTCTCTTCGCCGCCGCTGCAGCCGCAAGCCCTGCCGGGCCCCCGCCGATAATAACAATATCATATGTATAATTTTCCACCTTACTACCTCCTGGCTGTCCCTTTTATAATGTGTCCTTGTTGACTCCGACAACAATCTTCGACCCTTTGCCGGATTTGGTGATCTCGCTGATATCCACCTGCCGCTCTCTCGCCAGGATTTCCATAACTCTCGGAGAACAGAAACCCGCCTGGCAGCGTCCCATCCCTGCCCTCGTTCTTCGCTTCACGCCGTCTAAGGATTTGGCCCCCAGCGGACGCCTGATCGCATCGATGATCTCGCCTTCCGTGATCATCTCACAACGGCAGATGATATTTCCATATGCCGGATTCTCCCTGATCAGCCGGGCACGTTCTTCCCTTGACAGGGTTTCCGGCTTCAGGATTCCCTTTCGTACAGAGATAAAGTTCTCCTTCTTCGTAAGCCCCATTTTTTCCTTCAAGATATCTGCAATCCGCTCTCCTACTGCGGGACAGCTGGTCAGTCCCGGAGATTCGATGCCGGCGCAGTCGATGAACCCCGGTGCATCTTCCAGTTCTCCGATCAAGAAATCATCCCCGTCCTCATGGGCCCTAAGACCCGCAAAAGAAGTGATTACCTGCCGCACAGGGAGATTCTTCGCGTTCTTTCCTACCTTGGAAAGCACCTGATTAAGTCCTTCCCTGGTGGTATTCGTTCCTTCTTTGTCCTCGATATCTATGGCGGTAGGTCCCAGGATCAGGTTGCCGTGAGCAGTAGGCGCCACCAGGACTCCCTTACCAAACTCCCCGGGCAGGGTAAATATCGTACTTCTTACATGATTCCCCGCGCTTTTATCTAACAGACAATAGTCGCCTCTTCTTTCTATGATATGAATCTTGCGGGCGCTGACCATATTGTGAAATACATCCGCATAGACGCCTGCCGCATTCACCACATATTCTGCACGGTAATTCCCCTGATCCGTGACCAGCTCATATCCTTTTTCAAGTCTTTTGATCTCCTGCACCTTCGTATCAAACATAAATCTGGCGCCATTGGCATATGCATTTTCAGCCAATGCAATATTGAGCTCAAAGGGGCAGACGATCCCGCCCGTCGGCGCATACAGGGCAGCATAGACATCGTCCGCGACATTCGGTTCTTTTATCAGGACCTCTTCTCTGGTCAGTATCTTAAGTCCTTTCACACCGTTTGCCATTCCCCTGTCATACAGTTCTCTAAGTTTTGGCATATCTTCCTCGCTCTGACAGATGACCAGCGAACCATTGCGCACAAAGGGAACGTCCAGTTCCTTCGCCAACGCTTCCATCATATCATTTCCCCGCAGGTTCATCTTTGCTTTCAAAGAACCTTCCGGCGCGTCATAGCCTGCATGGACGATTCCGCTGTTGGCTTTGGATGTCCCGCAGCACACGTCCTCTTCCTTCTCCAGCACACATAAGCTTACATTATAGCGTGACAGTTCTCTCGCCGCCGCACAGCCGGATACTCCGCCGCCAATAATGATCACATCATAATCATACATCTTCCATTCTCCTTCCATATTCCGCAAATAAAAAGAGTCGGCAAACAGACGCATCTCTCTCAATGCGGTGATTGCCTGACTCTTTTCTCGTGCAATTCATCTTTTTAATTGTCTCTATCACAGTGTCTCTATCACAGATCCTGCCGTCAAAGAACGCCTTCCAGGGCACTCTATATCTCTTCCTTCGCCCAGCCATAGGCATACTTGACCGCTTTATTCCATCCCTTGATCTTCTTCGCCCGCTCTGCTTCTTCTATCGCAGGTTCGAATGTCCGGTCTATTGCCCAGTTCTTCAGCACATCTTCCTTGCTCTTCCAATATCCTACCGCCAGCCCCGCCAGATATGCGGCTCCCATGGCTGTCGTCTCAACACACTGCGGACGCTGTACCGGGGCGTTGATGATATCCGCCTGCGTCTGCATCAGGAAATCATTGGCGCTGGCCCCTCCGTCAACCTTAAGCGACGCCAGGGAAATACCGGAGTCCGCCTTCATCGCCGCCAGTACGTCATTGACCTGGTAGGCCAGGGATTCCAGTGTTGCGCGGATGATGTGATACTTGTTCACCCCGCGGGTAATTCCAACGATGGTTCCCCTTGCATACTGATCCCAATGCGGCGCTCCAAGTCCGGTAAATGCCGGCACTACATAGCATCCGTTCGTATCCTTCACTTTCTTGGCCATATATTCCGAATCCATGGCCGAATCGATCAGCCGCATCTCATCCCGGAGCCATTGGACTGCCGCTCCCGCCACGAAGATCGATCCTTCCAGTGCATAATTCACTTTCCCGTCAAGCCCCCAGGCAATGGTCGTCACCAGCCCGTTTTTCGAAAACACCGGCTTCTCTCCCGTGTTCATCAGAAGGAAGCATCCCGTTCCGTATGTATTCTTGGCTTCGCCTGCCGTAAAACAGGTCTGCCCGAACAATGCCGACTGCTGGTCCCCTGCCGCCCCGGCGATGGGGATCGGACCGCCTAAGAAAGCCGGATCTGCCTCCCCGTATATGCAGCTGGACGGCTTCGCCTCAGGAAGCATGCATCTGGGGATCTCCAGTTCCGCCAATATCTCATCATCCCATTCCAGTGTGTTGATATTAAAGAGCATAGTCCGGGACGCATTCGAGTAGTCCGTCACATGGACCGCTCCCTTCGTAAGTTTCCAGATCAGCCACGTCTCTACGGTCCCGAAAAGAAGCTCTCCTCTCTCGGCTCTCTCCCTCGCCCCCGGCACATGGTCAAGGATCCATCTGACCTTCGTGCCGGCAAAATAGGCATCAATCACAAGTCCGGTCTTCTCCCTGAACTTATCGGTCAGACCCTTTTCCTTCAGCGAATCACAATATTCCGAGGTTCTTCTGCACTGCCAGACAATCGCGTGATAAATCGGTTCTCCCGTATTCTTGTCCCATACGATGGCTGTCTCCCTCTGATTCGTGATTCCGATCGCCGCTATATCTTCTGCCGATGCCCCGATCATGTTCATCGCTTCCACCGCCACGCCCATCTGGCTTGCCCAGATCTCGTCGGCGTCGTGCTCTACCCAGCCCGGTTTCGGGAAATACTGTTTGAATTCCCGCTGGGCAACGCTGCACATCTCTCCTGCCTCGTTAAAAAGAATACACCTGTTACTGGTTGTTCCGGCATCCAATGCCATTACATACTTCGCCATACCCGCTCCTCCTGTTCTCTTTCATGTATCTTATAATTCCTTACATCTGCCACACATCCTGATTCGTCGTGGACACCGCAATCGCTCCGGCATCAAGCGCTCCCATCACAGAATCCTTGTCTGTGATCAGCCCTCCGGCTATGATCGGGGTCCTCGATGACTTGCAGATCTTCTGTATCACTCTGGGCATAACTCCCGGAAGCACCTCTATAAAATCCGGCTTCACAATATGCTGCTGCTGTCTGATATTCTCAAGCGCCATCGAATCTATCAGGAAATACCGAAGAACCGTGCACAGGGACAGCTCCCTTCCCCGGCGGATCAGCGCCGGCTTCGTCGTGATAATCCCGTCTGCCTCCGTATGGTTTTTTATAAAATCCACAGCCACTTCCTTCGAACTAAGCCCGGTGATCAGATCCACATGTACCATGGCCATCCGCCCTGTCTTCTTCACCTGGTCTACGATTCCGTCAATAGAACAGATATCGCCAAACAGGATAAAAACCACCTTGATATCCTCAAGACTGCAGCACTTCCTTAAGCCTTCCATATCCTTCACCGCCGCAACAACAGGATTCCCCTCGATCGCGTCATAATACCTTCGGTCCATCTTTTCTCTCCCCCGGACTGCCAGAAAACTGCTTTTTGCAGGACAGACAGCCTGTAATATGCTAAAAAAGAGCAAACTAAACAACAACACTTCTGTTGTCCTCATTCGCTCTCCTATCTCGACACTGCTATTCAACTGCTATAACTATATCACATCACAGCGAACTTCACAACTGTTTTTTCCAATCAAATTTTACTTTCCATGCGGCGGCGCCTCCGGCAATAAGCGCACCCAGGATTATGATCCACGTGGCGTGCGCCGGCTTCCCCGGCACTTCACTTTCCTCTTTTAAAATCTGCTTTTTTCCTTCTGCTTGAAGAGGATCTTTCAGAATCTTTTTAATCGGGCCGGTAAACTTATGCAGAAGCCCCTGCTCCTGCGCAATCGCAAAGTCCATGCTGCAGACCGCCTGATTTCCTGCTCTGTCACATGCCTTCACCAAAACCTCATAATCCCTGCATTCTTCCATACTATAAGAATATTTCTTTTTCTTCTCACTTGTCTTCTGCAGTTTCCCGTTGATCCGAATCTCTTCGATGAAATCCTCCTGGTCCTTAAGCGTTACCTCAAACTTCTTACCCGGTTCATAGGTCTGTCCCTTTTCCACATCAGCAAACACAATCTGCGGCGCCGTATTGTCAATCGCAAAATCAGCTTCTGCTCTGCCTATATTTCCTGCGGAATCCTGTGCCTGTACCTCAAGCACATGCATTCCTTCTCTCGAAATATTCTCTCCGATGTGATACGGCCTGCCGTCCAGATAAACAGAATAAGTATAACTGGTAAAATCCTGTATGGTCTCTTCTATCGGATATTCCCAGCAAAAATTCTTCAGATACTTCCCGTCCACCTCATCTACGTGCCGGATAATCGGATTTTCACTGTCTATAATGATCTGCCCTTTACTGCTGCCCTCATATCCCGCCTGATCCCATGCGCTGACACTCAACTGATAGATCCCGTCTTCCGTAAGAATCTGCTGTACACTGCTTACGCCTTCCTGTTCTTTCCATTCTTCTGCCGGAAGAAATTCCGTCTCTCCCTGCGGATTCTTTCGCTGGGCACCGGCATTCCTTTTCTCCAGTATATTCTCCTCCTGCACCAGGTATTCTACTCTCACAGGCTGACTGGTAATCATATAATCCTGAACCCCTTCAATAGATGTCCTGGGCGGGTGCTGATCTATATACAGGCTTAAGGAAGTATCCGATACATTCCCCGCCCGGTCTGTCACCCTCACCTTCACCGGCACAGCCTCTCCCTTACTCGATGCAAAAGAAACCAGGAATCCTGCAGACGGCTTTTTGCTGCTTCCGATCTTCTGTTTCCCCAAAAAGCAAGATATCTCCTCAATCTTGCTTCCTTTCTCTCCATCCTCGCCGGAAACATGGATAAAAACTTCCTTTTGATACCAGGAATCCAACCCCATTGGCGCCTGTACCCTGACTGAAGGCGCCGCCGTGTCTATCAGAAAACTTCTCTCTAATACATATTCTTCCCGGCGTTTACCACTCTCATCTTCCATCCACACTGACAGATGATTGGACCCTTCCCGGAACCGGTCTTTTTCAATCCTGAACCGATCACCGGCCTTCGTCAGTTTCCCCTCCTCCTTATGCCCGTCTCCGTCTGTAAAACAATATCTGGTCACACCGATCTTACTCACATGACGCACTTCCACTTCCGGTCTTGTCACGTAATATCCGTTTTGTCCGTCCCCGGGAGGAATATCTGACTCAAAACATTCTATCCGGCTTTCCTCCTCCGGTTCTTTTGGTATATCCTCTCCTGATCCTTCCGGCGGATTCTCCCCTGATTCTTCCGGCGGTTTCTCTTCTGATTCTTCCGGCAGCGTCCCTTCTTTCGATTCACCCGGTTCTTCTTCGGAACCTTCCGATGAATCCTCTTTAGAAGGCTCTTCTGCTTCATCTGTCAATACCCCTTCCTCCGGCATCTCTGACGTCTCGTATGACTCTGTATTCTCCTCCTCCTTTGCAAATGCCGATCCCAGGGCAGACGGCTGCTGCCAATAAATCAACCCCAATATTACAAACAATGCTACTACGCTTTTCATCTTCCTACCCATACGTTATCACCCTCCACTTGAATTTCATATTCTCTTTGCAGTTTCTGAAACTCTTCTTTCTCCAGAATCTCCGGCATCTGACCGATATATTCTTGTATCGTCCGGGCACACAAATCGCGCCCCACAGCAGCATCCTGGCACAACAGCCGGATATGCGTAATCCTAAGTTCTTCTGATGTCTTCCGCTCTTCCAAGCCCCGAACACAAGTCTCCAGTGCCTTATCACTTTCTCCGGAAGACTCGTATAATACAATGATCTTTCTATACGTTTCCTCTCTCTTTTCCCCATCTTTCATCTGCTCTAACAATTCTTCACAAAGCCTGGCCGCTCTCTCATATTCTCCTGCCTTCTCACAGGCAGAAGCCATATATTCTCTCACCTCCCCTGCCTCACTGCTTCCAATGCCCGGCTCATTCAGGCAGCATTCTCCAAGCCGCAGAATCGCTTCTGCCGACTGCTTCGTATTCAACAGACTATATCCCCTGATCAGGCAACGGTAATATCGTTCCTTATCTTCTCCTGATGCCGCTTTCTCCAGATTCTTAAGATGCATCCTAAGCCTGGCAGGCTCCTTCTTCCTGCCCAGAAGCACCTCCACAATCTCATGCAGATCTTCGGCAGGCGCATACGCATCCTGAATTTTCTCAAGATAATCCAGGCTTTTTTCATAATCTTCTACATCCAGGATATATGCCATTGCCATCTCCATATAAGAGCTGCAATCTTCTGACGATATTGTCCCTGTCTTTATGCTGTTATCGCGGACTTCATTCTCTTCTTTGGTCTTCTCGGACTTCTCCGTCCCCTGGAATTCCCGGGAATTCTCTGCAGCAGGTACTGCCGCCGCCATCTTCTCCTTCCCCGGATATACAAGATCCTGCATCTTCCATGCCGCCGCCAGACTTAACATGGCTATGCCGATCATGAACGCCCGTTTCTTGTTCGTACGGATATGTCTTGTTTTTTTTCGATATTGTGGAATATTTCTGCGAATTTCTGCTGCACTTTGATATGCTGATTTCGATTGATACTTCAGACATTTTGATATGATTCTCTGAAACCGCCTTTCCTCCCGCCGGTTAAGCGGCGGGGAAGGGCTTGCCACTGACAAAATATACTGGATCGTCTTTCCTGCCCCATAAATGTCAAGATTGGTACTTCCTTTTTGATAATATGCCTCTTCTGCCGGGAGGAAGCATTCCCGAACAACCCGTTTCTGCATGAATTTCAGATGTTTTTCATTCGACCCCGCCTCCATATCAAGGAAGTATAGCTTCCCTTCTTCCGTGATTACGATACTGTAAGGATTGACATACTGATAATACGGCTTCTTCCTGCACTTGTGGATCATCCCCAGCTGCCCCGCGACATCCCGAATCATAGAGAACAGCCGGCCTTTTGCGATACCAGGCTGACTCTTCAGCCATCCTGCCAGAATCTTTCCCGCCACGCATTCCGAACTGATATAGCAAGTCTGCCCATGTTCAATCAGACGTAACACGTCATATTCTTCTTTTGATGACACTCTTATACCACCTCCTGTACACGGAACAACTTTTAGATTCCATCTCTTACTTATTCTTGCGGAAAATATTGAGATAAACAGAAATTATGATACTTTAGATTCTTTTGAATATTAGAGTGATTTATATATTACTCGATTTTTTGAAAAATTACAAGTACTTTTTGAAAAAAATTGTTGATAAAGGAGGCTACTCATTAATTGAGCAGCCTACCTCCCTTCAGTTCGACAAATTTTTTCTGTGATGTTATCACCTTACTGGCCGCAGGAATGAGAACCGCAGCCGTGATTTCCACAGGTATGTCCATCGCTATGTTCGTGGTCATGATGATCACAATGGACATCCGGGTTGTAATCTAACTTTCCGGTAATTAGGGCATTTACTGCTTCATCGGCATTTCCGGATACACCGCCATATAGTTTGATTCCAACAGATGCGAGAGCCGCCTGTGCACCGCCTCCGATTCCTCCGCAGATCAGTGTATCTACGTTCATTGCATGAAGCAACTCCGCAAGAGCACCGTGTCCGCTGCCATTGGTGCCGACCACTTCGGATGTTATGATTTTTCCATCCTCTACATCATAAATCTTGAACGCTTCTGCGTGTCCAAAGTGCTGAAAAATTTCTCCATTTTCAAAAGTAACTGCGATTCTCATAATATTGTCTCCTTTGCTTTTTTCGTATTTTTTGAACAATTCCTGTTTGTAACATTCCTCAACTCTGCACAAGGGATTCCCACCGTTACATAGTTCATATGCACCGCCCTCGATTCGCAGAGGTAAACCATCCACAAGAACGTCGGCAAGTTTTTTTCTCGCATTGTCATAGATTTTCTGCGCTGTTGTTCTGGCAATCTGCATTTGTTCACTGCATTGTTCCTGAGATAAGCCCTCTTTGTCAATCAAGCGAATTGTCTCATATTCATCTACGGTTAAAATAACAGATTCATATTCCGTTTGCTCTTTGACTGGAAAGAATTCCAATGTCTGAGGAAAATGGCATACCCGCCGGCATTTTGGTGGTCTTGACATAGGTTTCACACTCCTTTCTTCCTTTAGAATATCTCTATTTATGGCATATGTCAAGAACAAAATTGACATATGCCATAAACAATGTTATACTGACCATATGAAAAGGAGGGAAAACTATGGAACTTTCTGATTATTTCCCGATGTGGAATAAACTGAATCGCAGCCAAAAAGAACAATTATCAAAATCCAGCCATTTAAGGAATTTTGAAAAAGGGGATCTTTTACATAATGGTACTGCTGACTGTACTGGACTTTTTCTTGTACGTTCCGGTCAACTTCGTTCCTATACGATTTCTGATGAGGGGCGTGAAGTAACTTTATATCGGCTTTTTGAGGGAGATATTTGCCTGTTTTCTGCTTCCTGTATGATGCGTTCTATTCAATTTGATATTACAATTGAAGCAGAAAAGGATACGGAAGCTTTCATTATCCCTTCAGAAATTTATAAATCCATTATGGAAGAATCCGCTCCCTTATCCAACTTTACAAATGAAATTATGGCAACACGTTTTTCCGAAGTCATGTGGCTGCTGGATCAAGTGATGTGGAAAAGCTTTGATAAACGGTTGGCAGAGTTTCTATTAGAAGAAGCCAATATTGAAGGGACAGACCGGCTGCAAATCACACATGAGGTGATCGGAAACCATTTGGGAAATGCGAGAGAAGTTGTAACTCGGATGCTTCGATATTTCCAAGGGGAGGGACTGGTAAAACTATCCCGTGGAATAATAGAATTAACAAATCGAAAAAGACTGGAAAACCTTCAAAATAAATAGTAACAATAAAAGCACAAGAACATACTGTGAAGCAATACCACAAATATGCTTCTTGTGCTTTTAGCACCCGGAACCACATTCGGTTCACTATCCATTACAGATTCATACCGCAGGCAGTAGCCTGAGAGGTCAAACAGCGGTCATTTTTAACAGTTTCATAAAAACGGTATCCTCCGGCAAAGTTATAGCAGTCAAAACCATTCCCCATAAGAATACGAGAAGCGATGTAGCTGCGAAGTCCGCTCTGGCAAATCAGATACACCGGTTTGCCTGATTCCAGTTCGCCAAGTCGTTCCCGAAGTTCATCCACCGGGATATTGAAGAAACCTTCGATGTGTCCTTCAGCATATTCTTCAGCCGTCCGGGTATCTAACAAAGTCACGCCGCCGTCTTTCGGAAGTGCGTCTGCATCTTCCAGATACCATTGCTTTACGATACCATTTTTCAGATTATCAATGATAAATCCTGCCATATTTACCGGATCTTTCGCTGAGGAATAAGGTGGTGCGTAGGCGAGGTCTAAATCCTTCAGATCAGTTGCTTTGACTCCGGCCCGGATTGCTGTGGCAAGTACATCCAGCCGTTTGTCTACCCCCTCATAGCCCACGATCTGAGCGCCTAACAGACGATAGGTTTCTTTTTCAAAGAGAACCTTCATGGTCATCAATTTGCCGCCGGGATAGTAGCCCGCATGGCTCATAGGAGATAAAATTACTTTGTTATAGACGATGCCTGCTTTCTGTGCAGCGCCCTCATTGATTCCGGTAGCCGCTGCGGTCATATCAAAGACTTTAATCACAGAACTTCCCTGACTGCCCTGATAGTGGCTGTCACCGCCGCAGATATTATCGGCAGCAATGCGCCCCTGTTTGTTGGCAGGGCCTGCAAGGGCAATCAGTGCATCTTCGCCGGTAACAAAATGTTTTACCTGAACCGCATCGCCCACGGCATAAATATCAGGCATAGAAGTTTCCATCCGCTCATTAACCAAAATACTTCCTTTGATTCCAAGCTCTAATCCCGCATCCTTTGCCAGTGTACTTTCCGGGGTCACGCCGATGGCAAGTACCACCATGTCCGCATGGAGAGGAGCTGTATCCTTCAACAGTACATCTACGCCATCTTCCTTTTCCTGAAATCCTTCCACAGAATATCCCAGTGCCAGTTTGATTCCATGCTTTTGCATTTCAGTATGGATAAAAGCCGCCATATCTGCATCAAAAGGATTCATCAGCTGTTTTGGCCTCTGAACGATGATGACATCCATGCCAAGCTCCCGCAGGTTTTCTGCTACCTCCAGACTGATGAAACCACCGCCGGCCAGCACCGCAGTTTTTGGATGGTGGGTGTACACATAGTCCTTAATCCGAAGGGTATCCTCTACCGTTCGCAAGGTAAAAAGCTGCTTTAACCCCACGCCGGGGAGCTTCGGCTGTGTAGGTTTTGCACCTGGAGAGAGCAGAAGTTTGTCATAGGCTTCCTCAAACTGTTCACCGGTTTCCAGATTTCTTACCGAAACCGTCTTTTTCTCCGGATGGATTGCAGCCACTTCATGATGTACTTTCATTTGAATGCGAAATCTTGCATCAAAGCTCTCCGGTGTCTGTAAGGTCAGATCCTCCGAATCAGCTATTGTCCCTCCAATATAGTAAGGAAGTCCGCAGTTTGCATATGAGATATAGCCAGATCGCTCAAAAACCACAATTTCAGCCTGTTCGTCTAATCTACGGATTCTTGCCGCAGCCGTAGCTCCGCCCGCTACGCCGCCTATAATTACAACCTTCATCTTATCGCTCCACCTTTCCGCGGTAGGAAGAAATTCCACCGATATTTTTTACGTTGGTATAACCCATTTGCCCTAACTGATTTACCGCCTGACGGCTTCTCGCACCGCTGAGACAATGAACAAAAATGGGAGTATCCTTCTTTGGAATCATGCGGCCAGCCTGCCCGATTTCCTGTAAAGGGATGTTTTTACTGCCAAAGATATGTCCCTCCCCGTATTCCTGCCTTGTCCGCACATCCAGCAGAACTGCATTGGCTGTCTCGTAATATTCCGCTACCCCGGCATTGATGTCCGGAGCACGGAAAAAATCAATAAGTCCCATTTCGCACCTCCTTACAGCATAGCGGGCTGACCATACGGCAGGGCCCGCACCAGCTTGCCCAGAAATCCAGAATCACTGGTTTGGAACTGTTTAATACCTCCTGGCGGAAGTTCTCTTTTGTAATATTGATAACTGACATTTGTTTGCCCTCCAATTCTTTTATTTTATGATTTTATTCTACACGGCCAAAACAATTCTTTCCGTGATATTATCACGGAAGAGCAGTTTGAAGCATATGCTGATTCAGTATTGGAAACAAATAGAAAAAAAGAACATGGGAAGATAAAAGCGGATAAAATATAATAAAAAAGGACAACATGTCTGCCAGAAAAGAATAAAAATAACAGAATTCAGCCCTGCGCCGAAAACGGGCAAAACGGGCTGAATTCATTACTCAGCGAATGAGAAATCTCTATTCCAGATTCCCCTTCTTCTGTCTATAACTTAACTCTCTTGGCGTATACAGATGTCTTGGGATACCATCAACCATAACCGGTGAAACATCACCCTGGATCAGCGGCCTTACATATGAAATAAATTCACTTGTTACATAAGTTCCTTCTTCATTCACCCATTCTCTTGGGACAAGCTTCTCGTCATTCGCGATCTTATGGACGTCCTTCACTTCTGTTCCGCACTGATACGGATCATCCGACAATCTCTGCAGAACTACCATCTTACCGGAATCTCCCTCATCCGCTGCCTTCACAGCCGCACCGCCAACCTGGTAAGCCTCCAGAATGTCAACACGGGACGCTGCATGGGACGCAGAACGCTGCAGTGTACTGAGCTCAATTGCACGGGTCTTACATCCAAGCTCTCCTGCAATATAACTTGCAAGATAAGTCGCTGTCCCTGATAACTGCTTATGGCCGAAAGCGTCAACGAAATCAATACTGTTGCCAAGCTCGCATACATAAGTTCCGTCTTCTATACGGATTCCCTCTGATACTGCGACTACAATAGACGTCTTCTTCTCCAGCAGCTCTTTCACTCTTTCTCCAAAAGCCTTGAGGTCAAATGTAATCTCCGGCAGATAGATAAGGTCAGGGCCTTCACAGTCTTCTCCCATGGATAACGCAGCTGACCCTGTAAGCCATCCTGCATTCCGGCCCATGATCTCTACGATCGTAACGATGCCGTTCTCTGTCTCCAGACAAAAGCTGTCACGGATAATCTCCTTCATAGAAGTACCGATATATTTTGCCGCACTTCCGTATCCCGGCGTATGGTCTGTCAATGCCAGGTCATTATCAATCGTCTTGGGACACCCGATAAATCTGGTTGAGAACCCTGTGATAATCGCATAGTCAGATAACTTCTTGATTGTATCCATGGAGTCGTTTCCACCGATATAGATGAACGCTTCAATATCCAGCTTCTCAAGAATCGCAAAAATCTTGTCATAAACTTCCCGATTCTCATGGATCTCCGGAAGCTTATAACGGCATGATCCCAAAAATGCTGCCGGTGTTCTCTTCAATAACTCTACATCCAACTCTGTCTTGATGTGATCAGCCAGATCAATATAATTCTCTTCTAACAATCCCTGTACACCATGAAGCATTCCATATACCTTCTGTGCTCCACGGTCCTTAGCAGTACGATACACTCCCGCAAGGCTTGAGTTGATCGCTGCTGTCGGTCCCCCTGACTGCCCTACAATTACATTTCTCTTCATAGTCCAAATTCCCTTCTTTCTTATATTTGCTGACGACATTACTATCTTAGTATATTTTACCGCAAATGTCTACAAAAAATCTCATGGTCTCTTCATAAAACCTAAAAAAACAAACGATCGGCAGATCCTGTCACCTGTGGGAAGATTCGGCATCCCGAACCGCATTCTGGGCAAAGATATATCCCTTCATACACCCGTTCCCCGTAACGTCAACAACCTCTCCGTCTTCCACTTCGGCTTCCATCCGGCAGTTGTTAGGGCAGACCTCACACATGATCCATCGTTTTTCCATCCTAAGAACCCTCCATAGACACTCATCCCGTACCGGCTGTGTCAGGCAGCCATACCCGTGCCGGTACTGCGGTGTATTTTCAAAAAGTCCCTGCAGAAAATCTGCAAGGACTTCTAACGTGGGCGAGAGGATTCGAACCCCCGACCTTCTGGTCCGTAGCCAGACGCTCTATCCAGCTGAGCTACGCCCAC
>ERZ808044.234-NODE-234-length-74421-cov-6.909892_pt1 | contig 74421 bp, 70 predicted proteins | sample MGYA00380195_ERZ808044 | MGnify/ENA primary metagenome ERZ808044 (study PRJEB31490, sample SAMN06133423) | mouse gut metagenome | isolation source: Z7_2 | host: mice | place: China: Chengdu | collected 2015-05 ...
CCCTGTGCCCTCGGTCTGATTCTCTTCATTGTTGGTCCTTTGTTTGCATAAGCCTCTGCAATATAAAGATTCTCAGCATTCATACCGTTGTTGTTCTCAGCGTTTGCAATCGCTGACTCCAGCAGTTTCTTTATCAAACTAGAAGCATATCTTGGATTGTAAGTTAAAATACCAAGCGCTGTTGTTACATCCTTGCCTCTGATGGCATCTAATACATAACATGCTTTCTGGACAGAAACCCTTGCATAAGATAACTTAGCAGACGGTCTCGTATCTTTGATCGCATTTCTTTCTCTCTTGATTTGGGATCTGTGTCCTTTAGCCATGGATGAACCCTCCTTTCACAGTGTAATTATCTGACTCTTGATTTCTTCTCGTCTTTTCCATGTCCTCTGTAAGTTCTGGTTGCAACAAACTCACCGAGCTTGTGGCCTACCATATCTTCTGTTACATATACAGGTACATGTTTCCTTCCGTCATGAACGGCTATTGTATGTCCAACCATGCTTGGGAAGATTGTGGAACGGCGGGACCAGGTCTTGATTACTGACTTGTCACCGGAAGCGTTCATTGCATCAATCTTCTTAAGCAGACTTGCATCTGCGAATGGTCCTTTTTTAACTGAACGTGCCATAGGTTCTAACCTCCTCCATGAAAATTATTTGATTGCTCTGCCGTCTCGTCTTCTTACAATCAGCTTATTAGAAGACTTGTTTTTCTTTCTCGTCTTAAGACCAAGCGCCGGCTTGCCCCAAGGTGTACATGGACCCGGACGTCCGATTCCAGTCTTACCTTCACCACCGCCGTGCGGATGGTCGTTCGGATTCATAACAGAACCTCGAACAGTAGGTCTGATACCCATGTGGCGTTTACGTCCTGCTTTACCAATGTTAATCAGGTTGTGATCTCCGTTACCTACAACTCCGATGGACGCGCGGCAAACAATCGGAACCATTCTCATTTCTCCTGAAGGAAGCCTGAGCGTTGCATACTTGCCCTCTTTAGCCATCAACTGTGCGCTGTTTCCAGCGGAACGTACAAGCTGTCCGCCTTTTCCTGGATAAAGCTCGATATTGTGGATCTGAGTACCTACCGGAATCTCAGAAAGCGGCAGGCAGTTTCCTACCCTTACCTCGGCCTCTGGTCCGTTCATAACCTTCATGCCGTCTTTCAATCCTTCCGGTGCGAGGATATATGCCTTCTCGCCGTCCTCATAGCAGATCAGCGCGATGTTCGCTGTCCTGTTCGGATCGTACTCGATACCAAGCACTGTTGCGTGAATTCCATCCTTCTTTCTCTTAAAGTCAATGATCCTATATTTTCTCTTAGCGCCGCCTCCGCGGTGTCTAACTGTAATCTTACCTTGATTGTTACGTCCTGCCTGTCTGCTTCTTGGTGCTAACAAAGACTTCTCTGGCGTTTTCTTTGTGATCTCTGCGAAATCAGAACCAGTCATCTGTCTTCTGGAAGGCGTATATGGGCGGTATGTTTTAATTCCCATGGTTACTTCTCCTTTCAATACTGTTTATTATCACGGTTTCTATCCGTATGCATTGAGCACTCGCATTGAGCACTTAGCGAGGTCTCTCACGAGCTTAGTGCGAAAGCGCACCCAGATACTTAGCGAGGTCTTTCACGAGCTTAGTAGCTGTGGTGTTTCCTTCGAGCTTAGTAGTCGTGGTGTTTCCTTTGGGTCAAATTCTTGGCTGAATTTACTTCTGCGCACTTCCGTGCGGTGTATGTTCGCTTCGCCAAGTCTTATAACCCCTCAAAAATCTCAATCTCAGCGCTGTCAGCCGTCAGCTTAACAATCGCTTTCTTCGTCTTAGCCGTCTTGCCGAACTTCATCGTTCCGCGGACTCTCCTTTTCTTACCAGGGCAGTTCATCGTATTCACGCTCTCCACCTTGGTGCCGTTAAACATCTTCTCAACAGCCTCTTTAACCTGTGACTTTGTTGCTTCCGGATGAACCAGGAAGGTATACTTCTTATCTCCCATGAGCTCCATGCTCTTTTCAGTTACAACCGGCTTAAGGATTACATCATAATATTGAATGTTAGCCATTATGCGTACACCTCCTCAATATTGGCAACAGCAGCTTTCGTCGCGATTACTGTGTTGTACTTCAAGATATCGTACACATTGATTGTATTCGTCCTTGCAGTCTTAACACCCACAATGTTTCTTGCAGAAAGCTCTGCCTTCTCATTGCCGTCCTCCAATACAACCAACGCCTTGGATACATCTAAATTCTTCAGAATATTAGCAAAATTCTTCGTCTTGATCTCGTCAAACTTAATCTCGTCAACTACGATGAACTTCTTTTCCTCTACTCTGGAGGTCAAAGCAGACTTAAGAGCCGCCCTTCTCTCCTTCTTATTCATCTTGAATGAATAATCTCTCGGTACAGGTGCGAATACTACGCCGCCGCCTGTCCACTGCGGAGCCCTTGTTGAACCCTGTCTCGCATGACCGGTTCCCTTCTGTCTCCATGGTTTTCTACCACCGCCGGAAACTTCAGAACGTGTCTTTGCTTTCTGTGTTCCCTGACGTTTATTTGCAAGCTGGCTGACAACTGCCATGTGTACAAGATGCTCATTCACTTCCACACCAAATACAGCATCGCTTAAGTCGATTGTCCCAACTTCTTTGCCTTCGATGTTATAAACGGATACGTTTGCCATCTCTAGTGTCCTCCTTCCTTCGTCAAAGCCTAGTTCGCTTTTACCGCTTCCTTAATAGTTACTAAAGATTTCTTCGGTCCAGGCACAGAACCCTTAATCAGAAGCAGGTTGTTCTCAGCGTCCACGCGCACAACCTCAAGATTCTGAATCGTGATTCTCTTGTTACCCATCTGTCCGGGCATCTTCTTTCCCTTGAATACCTTACTCGGATCAGAAGCAGCTCCGTTAGAACCTGCGTGACGATGGAACTTAGAACCATGGGTCATAGGGCCTCTGTGCTGGCCGTGTCTCTTAATTGCGCCCTGGAAGCCTTTACCTTTGGAAATAGCAGTCGCATCAATCTTGTCGCCTGCCGCGAAGATGTCCGCCTTAATCTCCTGTCCCAGTTCATACTCGCCTGCATTCTCAAATTTAAATTCTCTGATAAATCTCTTGCTGGAAACACCTGCTTTTGCAAAATGTCCCTGCTCCGCCTTTGTGGCGCCGTGACGATGAACAATTTCCTTTTTACCACTCTTGTCCTTATTGACAATACGGTTCTTCTTATCAACGAACCCAACCTGAACCGCCTCATAACCGTCGTTCTCAACCGTCTTAATCTGCGTAACCACGCAGGGGCCAGCCTCAAGAACCGTTACCGGTGTCAGTGTTCCGTCTTCGTTGAAGATCTGAGTCATTCCGACTTTCGTAGCTAAAATAGCCTTCTTCATTATAATTACCTCCTGTGATTTACAGCGGAACGCACATGGCGTTCATCCTAAATGATAGGAATACTGCTTACTTACTTTTCATCTTGATATCAATGTACACGCCTGCCGGCATCTCAAGCCTTGACAAAGCGTCAACCGTCTTCTGGGTCGGTGCAATGATATCGATCAGTCTCTTATGAGTCCTCTGCTCGAACTGCTCTCTGGAATCCTTATACTTGTGAACAGCCCTCAAAATAGTAACAACTTCCTTCTTCGTCGGAAGCGGTACCGGTCCACTCACCTTAGATCCATTCTTCTTCACAGTTTCGATGATTTTCCTGGCGGATGCATCAACCAACTGATGGTCATACGCCTTCAAAGTGATTCTCATTACTTGACTTGCCATAAAAAAAGTCGCCTCCTTTTCGTACTTTTCAACTCAGTACGACAAGCGGTGACTGTACACTCTCCCGTGTGTGTCGTGAGAACCTCACACGTTGTTACCCGCCGCAATCGCTCTTTACCTCTGAGCCGCTTATTCTACAACGGGCTGTTGTGATACGTACAGTGACTTGTCGCCAGTTTCCTAACTTGACATTCGCTCCACGGAAAACCTGCCACTTACGGCAGCAACCTCACGCTTCATTGCTATCATGTCACAGCTTTTTTAGTATATCTGACGTAAAAACATTTTTCAAGCCTTTTTTGAGAAATATTGTATTTTTTTTGATACAAATCAACCTGTTTTTACCAGAATCACCTGTTTTTTACTGTTTTTCGCCCCCGACAAACAAAAAATATGTGGTATAATATCAAATCGGGAGTATTGGCGAACCAGAGTGTGTGAATCCGGACATCCATCTGCACACTCTGTATATTTCATCTGACATTTAGGAGGAAACCTATGACAATAGCACTGGTAGACGATTCCGAAAGCGATCTTAAACACTTACACAAATACCTGTCTCGTTATTGCCATGAGCATCATATTTATTTGACAATCGAAAAATTTACGAATGAACATCTATTTTTAAGTTCTATGCAGAACAAGGTCTATGACCTGGTGTTCCTTGATATTTATATGAAACACATGAACGGCATCCAGCTTGCCTGCGAAATAGTCAGGCAAGACCCGAAGTGTCAAATTATCTTTATTACCACAAGTGAAGAACACGCCGTTGCCGCATACCGCGTCCATGCCCTGGACTATCTTGTAAAGCCATACAGCTATGCGGACCTGGAGGATGCACTGAACCATTATGAGCAGATCGCAGCCAAATTTGCCCGCTACATCGAGCTGAAGGAGGGCCGTTACCGCACACGCGTAATGCTCTCTGACATTATGTATACCGATTACTCTAATCACTATATTCAGGTTCATACTGTATCCTGTATTGTGCGTTCCTATATGTCCTTTGACGCGTTCCTTCCAATGCTTTCACCCTACGCAAACTTTCTGTGGTGTTATCGGAACTGTACTGTCAATATGGATTATGTCGAATCCTTCTCCCGCAAGGAATTCATCCTGAAAAATAAGGAGCGTATCCCTATCGCGTCAGCGCGCAGACAGGAGGTTCTGCAGCGCTATGCCGATTATATATTTGACCATAAACCCAAAGGAGATTTTATGCCATGACGCTTGCATACATTGTTAATAACCTGCTCTTTGTCATCCCGTGCATCCTTTTGTTGTTTCTGGTCTTTAAAGACCAGTTGAAAACGCCCGTGCTTCCCCTGATCCTGGCAGGCATCTCACTTTTTCTTGCCGCCTCCTTCTGGGGCGCTTATGTTTATCTGGCGCTTGGCAGCCCGATTCAGCGCTTCGTACTTTCGATGATTTCCACGTTTATCGGTGTATTTATCTTTAGCGGCGTGTGCAGATATAGCTTTATGCAGAGCTTTTTTATCATAGCTGTGGTAAAATCCTACTCAGAAAATATTCGTTTTCTTGCCTCCCACATCTATTTTCTGATTACGCACAGACTGCCTGAGCATGCCATTCTCCAGATTTCATGTATCACAACCTTGCTTACTATACTAACCTTTCCGTTCATCTGGCTGTTCTACAAAAAACTGATGCGGCCTGCCTTGGATTATACGGTATCCCTCTCTGTCTGGAAATTCATATGGATAATTCCGGTATGTAATAACGCAATCTTTACGCTTATCATTACAACGGATGTCTCCCATTATACCCATTATCCGGAAAATGAATTCTCCCTCATACCGCCACTGTGGCTTATGCTGACCTTCTCCACTTACATCATCCTGCTTCAGATGGTGATTGATGTAAGCCAAAATGCACAGCTTCAGGAAAACCTCCATCTGTCGGAGACTCAGATTGCCGCGCAGCAGAAGCAGATGGAGCTCTTACAGCATAATATCCAGGAGACAAGCCAGTTCCGACACGATATGCGGCACCATTTTCTTGCCATAGAAGGCTTTATCAACGACTTAGACACAGAAGGACTTCGAGCATACATCCGCCAGTCTATGCTGCTTTTTCCCGCACAGTCTGTCCGCTTCTATTGCGACAGCGTCGCCGTCAATGCCCTGCTGTGTTATTATGATGAAAAGGCAGAAACAGAAGGAATCCCTCTGTCCCTGGATATTTCCCTGAACTACACCCCTCCTCTCTCGGACACAGAGCTATGTATTATTCTTGGAAATCTTGTGGAAAATGCTATCGAGGCATGCCAGCGTATGAAATCACAGGAACGTTTTATCACTGTCAAGCTGTCCATGGCAAGCTCGTCAATCCTGGTCATCCAGGTCATTAACAGTTATGAAGGTATCATCCGGCAGGCATCCGACGGAACCTTCCTCTCCTCCAAGGTACGGGACAGAAAAGGGATTGGTCTTGCCTCTGTCTTGAGTACGACAGACAAATACAATGGCATCGCCAGAATTGAATACCCTGAGCATATCTTCAAAGTCTCTCTGCTGTTGAATGTAAAAGGCGAGCCTTCCCCAAACCAAAAGACAGAGTCGGTATTCTGATGCCAAAATACCGACTCCCAATTATTTCCCGTTGTTTTTCTCATCCATTGCCGCCTGCGCCATCTCCATCCTTTTCTTGAAAAGACGCTGCTTAAAGTTCAAATTCACACCCTCAAACTCTTTGCGGGTGGCGTTCTGCATAAAGTCATAAAACTTCTCCGGATCTCCCGACACAAAATCCTCCTTGGGTACTGCAAAGAGATCGTCATCCTCCATATGCAGAAAATAGATTCCGCCGTCAGAATACAGATCTCGGATCAGATTATATTTGTAAGACTTCTTCTCCCTGCCTCCGTCCTTAACCTCGAATCCGGAATGGCCAAATGACATCTTAATCTTAATCCCATTCCGGTAATAAGGATCCCGATACAAAAATCCCAGATAGGATAGCTGATTCCTTGTCAGCCCTACCACAGCAACAATCACTCCCAACGTCCACCAGACAAGCCTCTCAGTATCCGACACATCAAACGCCTTGGGTACTGTGAGCAAAATCGCCGCCGCAAAGAAATACCGGAACATAATCTTCTTTGTATTCTTCGTCTTTTCATTATACAGCCTGGCAAATGCTTTCAATACCTTGCTGGTATGCCCTGTCTCAACCTCATATAAAATCGTCATATTATCCCTTTCCCGACATTCTCCCAATGCCCCGCTTATTCACATGCCATCCCATCGACTAAAGGGGATGATATGCCTCCTCCTATTATAGAGGGTAACCCCACTATAAGCAAGCACTGTTTTCAATATTCTTCGTCATTTTCTCCAATTCCACCCCAATAAGGTTGACATTTACTATGCAAAACGTTATAATAAACCATATGAAGGATGGCTTGCTACAATCGGGGGTAGCAGTAAAGCTCTCATTCATGGAAACATATTACAATTTAATAATCTGGAGGGATGATTTATGTCATTATTAATTTTGAGAGGATTATGTGTAATCGGTATTGTCCTGAACGTATTCCTGATGTGGCGCAAGAACAAAGAACTTCGTGCCAACCCAGAGAAGGATCCTGTAATCGGACTGAATGGTGAAGAACAGTGGCAGGAGCAGAAGAAGCACATTATTCCAACCGCAATCATAGGATTTGTGGCCAACTTCCTGGACACCTTGGGTATCGGTTCCTTTGCACCGTCTTCCGCAGCCTTCAAGATGACGAAGTCCGTAGACGACGTACTGGTTCCTGGTACATTGAACGTAGGTGATACCGTTCCTGTATGTGTGGAGGCATTCTTGTTCTTCGGTCTTGTAGAGATGGATATCCTTACACTTGTACTTATGATTGCCGCATCTGTAATCGGCTCTTTCCTGATGGCTGGTGTTGTATCCAGATTCGACAGAAAGATGGTTCGTTACGCGCTGTTCGTTGGTCTGTTTATCCTGGCTTCTGTAATTCTTATGAAGAACCTGGGTGTTGGTCCATTCGGTACACAGGGTACAGCAACAACATTAAGAGGCATTAAGCTTATCGTCGCAGTTGTTGGTAACTTTATATTCGGCGCTCTTATGAGTATCGGTGTTGGTCTTTACGCACCATGTATGGCTATGGTACTTGCATTAGGAATGGATGCAAACTGTGCATTCCCTGCTATGATGGGTTCCTGTGCATACTTGATGGCATTTGGTAATGGTCCGAAGTTCATTCAGGAGGGAAGATACGATATGGTTGCTTCCTGGACACAGGCAATCTTCGGTGCAATCGGTGTATATGTAGCATATGCATTCGTTAAGAGCTTACCACTGGATGTTCTTACCAAGGTTATCGTTGTTGTCGTTTACCTGACAGCTTTCTTATATCTCCGCGATGGTATCAAGAAAGGTTCGGCAGCTTAACAGTCAAGATAGATTACAACTTAATAGAGGATTACAATATATTTAAAGCGGTTTCTCGAATGAGAAACCGCTTTTTGTATATACAGACTCGTAAAGGCAAAATCCAAGTTGCAATAAAATTTTCTGTTTTAGTAATAAATAATATTCACTTTGCACAAAAATTATTTCCATAATATAAAAGTATTGACATCCGAAATTAAAGATGTTATATTAAACCTATCTTAAATATGTATGAATAATTTAAAAAAATTTCATACATTTAAGAAGACCGTTGCGGTTGTATTTGCAGTTACACAGTTGCCGATCGTTTCCCCCAAGAACGTTCTTGCAACAGTGGACTCCAATTAATATATACGTCCTCTTTAAAGAGGAGCATTCCCCAGCTTTGTATATAAGACAAAACTGCAATGCAACGAGGAAAACCTCTCAATGACATACCAAAAAGAAAGGGCACGACATTCAGGTCGTGCCTTTTCTTTTACCTCTCGTTCTTCTTTTGTTCTTTCTGGCGCATCTTAAGCTTCAGAAGCGCCATCGCCTTTCTACAATCGAGCGCGACCATGTTGTTTTCCCCTACTACATTGGTCTCCGTACCATCTGCGCTCTTATTAATATCTACAATACCATCCAGGTATTCATTCACCACCACGAACTGCGCTACCGTACCGCTGAAATTGAGCCCTGTCACCGGAATTCCCCTTATTCCTAATTGCTCGCATGTATTCGTGAAGTCCACGTCACTGTTTCCCCATCCATCAGACGAAATAATCACACCGTCAGCCCTCATTGCCTCTGCCCAGACGGCTGAACGGGTTCCTACCAACATCTTATCCTTATTATCATCCGGCGTCCCTACCAGAAGGATGCCCATCAGATCAAGATCCGTATCATTCGACACTACATCCAGGAGTGGATCCCTGAAATGGTGCAGTGAAGTCTCTTTGGTTGATGGTCCTATTCCCATATTCTTTTTCCTCCTTACTGCATAGATCGGATAATCCCGTCCCGATACTCATTTGGCGTTACAAGGATCGGCATATTGCCCATATCAATAATCGAACGTCCGCCCTCTACGCCGGACGGCTCATTTGCAAAGAAGTGCGTATCATACATGGCGCCCTGCCCTGCTACCTGCTTAATGATAAGCACCCTTTTCTTGCCAGGTCTTACAATGTCGTGGTATTCGTGTCTCTCCGTACATTTCTCTCCACGGAATTTCTTCAGCTTATCCCGATAGGCTTGAATAAACTTATCGCAGGCGCGGTGTGCTGCCGTCGGCCCTGGTCTTTCCTGCCCCATACCGGCAGTAAGAGTAACGTCAAAGGAAATAATATAGTCATCGTCTGAGGGAGTCCCTGCGCGGTTCAGATATAACTGTTCCTTCAGATTCCCTTCCGATGATCCGAATTCATGGCACTGTTTCCCGTTCACATCCACACCGGTAAGCATCACATATACACCGGTAATAGTGTGCGTAATCCCATCCCCAATCTTGCCAAGAACTTTTGTAGAGATTGGTATAATATCCATGATTGTGTTCGTCCACCTATCATGATCCCCCGGTTTAATAAGCTGAATATCAATCTTCTCTATGTATTCCTCCTCAGCCACCAGCCCTTCAAGCATCTCTTTGCTGACTGTCATCTTGCCGTCTACTTTTATATCGTTATGCTCGCCCCATTCTACATCATTCATATGGAATGCTTTGATCACAAGTTTTCTCAGGTCTATTACTTCATCAGCCACCTTCATCACCTCCGTCAACGCAGCCTGCTAAAACAGGCCACCTCATACCTGTATTACAATATATCGTATGAGTTTCCAATATATTGTCTTATCATCCTTCTAAAAAGGGCAGATGCTCAAATATCTGCCCTTTCCATGTCTGTTAAATCTTTAAATTATACCTTAGCAATATACTCAAACGGTAATGCAACAATCTTTCCAGGAGTCTGAATCTCTACTAACTGCTCAAGAGTTGCCTTTACAATCTGTGTCTGCTGTTCTACATTGTTCGGAGCGCCCGCATTCGCACCCATAGGAACGAGTGGAGCAACTGCACGAGGAGTACCGGTCTGACGAACAACCGGCGGAAGAGCTGCAATAATAATTGTAGGAATTCCAGCTTCTTCAATCGCTCTCTGCACCAATACTGCAGAGCGGTGGCAGGTACCTCAGCCAGCAGTGAGGATTACTGCGTCTACTTCTTCTTCTTTAAACATCTGTGCAATGGCAGGACCAGTCTCGCCTTTGAACTTCTCCTGGTTTCCGCCGCCGCCCATGAATCCAGCGTGTACCGGCGCACAAGCCTTGATAAAGCCTTCTTTTGCCAGCTCATGGATTCTGTCGATTGGGAACATGCAGTTGATGTCCTTATTAACATCACTGTTATCATATCCGCCGTGTGATACCATCAATTCACTAGATGGCATATCATCTGTAACTTTTCTCCAAGTAAAATCACCTGCCAGGTTGAATCTCTCCTGGTCTTTGTGATGAACACCCGCTGCTGTTGCAAGAGCAATCGTCATATCCTTTAACTCTTTCGTAACAGGAGCCCATACAGACGGTGGAGTAATAGGAACAAAAATCTCAGATTGCATTCCCTTAACTAATGTTAAACTCATTGTTATACCTCCTTATTGTTCTGGTTCTTTTCGCGCATCTCCTTCTGACGCCGCGTATACGTATTCAGGTTACTCACATACTTATCATTGACTTCAGGTCCGAGCTGCTCAACAAAACTCATGTTCCATGCAACCTCCTGACCTACTTTAATGGGATAATCACTGATGAACATCCGCATCGGTACTTTCAGGTATCCCAGACGGCCTTTCAAATCAATCGCCACAGACCCGTCATGTACCTCAACGATTACGCCTTCCATCCGTATAATCTTATCGCCATATTTCAAATCCGCCATGCTTGTTCACCCGTCTTTAGTCATATTTTTCCTTACGCTTCTGGCTCATTGGCAGAGACTGCTCATTCTCAACCAGCTTCAGTCCTTTTCCTGTTACACTCTCGATTGCTTCTACGTTGGAAGACTTCACATTCGGATTCCACTTCTTCTCAGCCGCTTTAACATCTTCTCCGCCCATTGCGTTCTTAAGCATCTGCAATGCACGAACAGCATCCTCAGGACAAAGTGTATTACAAGCAAGAACCTCGTTCTCAATACCTGACTCAGACTTATTATTATCAACCATGTGTGTCATATACTTATTACCAACAACCAACGCTCCCTGTACGGCACAGAAGGACATACCTACTACCGGAATTCCTCTCATACCGATCTGCTCATGGTGGCTTGCAAAGTCAATGTGGTTGTTTCCGAAGCCTTCTGTTGTAACGAACGCTCCGTCTACATCCAACATTTCGCAGATCTGACCTACACGTCTGGATACATAGAACTTCTCTGCATTGATCTGCGGGCTTCCTACGAAGATAACGCCGCAAAGGTCAATTTCTTCATCATGCAGTGCTTCCAGAACCAATGGCTCTCTCCAGTAATGTCTGGACATCTCTTTTGATGCAGGTCCGATACAGGTAAGTGCATGGATACATCCGTCGAGAACCTCCAATGGAGATACTGCTACCGGAACATTACCAAGGTCAACGTTCGGCTTTCCGCCAAGGATACCAACCGGCTCTACCGGAAGAATCAGGTTATCATGCATAGCTCCCTGTCCCATGATCTCCTTAACGATAACAACTTTCTTCTTGCCTGGTCTTCTGTACTGGTCAAACTGCTCAGTATCTACTACAAGAGACTCATCCAGCTTCTTCAGGCACTCACGGATCTCCTGTGTAATGATATCGCTTGCAGTATGCGCTGCCAACGGGCCAGGTCTCTCCATGTTCGTTCCTTCTTTAACCGTAACCTGAGTCTTAATGAAAATCTCACCCTTCTCAGGCGCGCCCGGACGTCCCCACATAATGTTCTCGTCAAGATAACCCTCAGAAGAACCGAACTCACCAATCTGAACTCCATTCGCGTCTGTACCGGTTACCATCATAACAACACCGTCAAGAACTCTTGTAACACCAGATCCAAGCTCATCCTCGCCCTCTTTTGTAGCGATTGGCTGAACATCCATAATTGTCTCGGAATATGTGTGGTACTGCTCTGGTGTGATAATATCAATCTTCAAGTCATAAACTAACTTCTGAGAATCGATACATTCCTTCTCGATACCCTCACGGATATAAAGTGTGGTTCCATCAATCTTCGTCTCCGGTCCTCTCTTAACCTCCGTGATGTTAAAGTGCTTTCTCGTCAAGCTTCTAATCAGCTTCGGCTCTTGCTCTGCTGCCGGTGCCGCTACACCTGCTGCTACTGCTGCCGCTGCACCTGCCGGTGCTTCTGCTGCTGCACTTCCGCCGCCAAGAGCTCCAACCGGAATCTCAAGGTCAATATCCTTACCTTCTCCGATATGGATCTTCAATACTCCACCTGCCATCGGCGCCGCTGCCGCCGGTGCTGCCGGTACTGCTGCCGGTGCCGGTGCTGCTTCCTCTGCTGCTTCCTCCACAGGTGTGCTCGGCGCTTTTGCACCTTCTACAACATCTGCAGTAAGCGGGCAGAGAGAATCACAAGTTTTTGTAAGTTTTGCTCCCAGAACTTCCTCAATAGTAAGGCAGCCGTCAAGATTCAATAACCCTGAATCTACCAAATCATCAAAGATTGCCGGATCTTCCAGATTAGCCGGTTCGATTGTAATGCCGCCCTCGGCTCTACAACATAATACCGCTGGATCATGAGCATGAGCTTTCGCTGTTTCAGCTGTGATTGACATATTGTTTTCCCTCCTTAATTTGGTCCACGCGTCCCTCTTTACGGTACGCTTAGATGATCATGCCCGTTCAGGCGCACAATCCGCACACCTCACAGGCCGCCGTGGATATCACGGTCTTAAAAATGTATATATACAATTACATGCAATACGGAGATTACCTCTTTTCCTCCGGACAAAGAAATCGGGGGTCCCTTGCCCTTATTGCCTGCAACAGTAATACCAATCTTATTACAGAGACATTACTTACCGTTCGGAAGCTGGTCTACCTGCTTGGAAACCCTTAATGTCCTGTACAATGCATGTCCAACTGTCCTCATAACATGGTCAGTCTGGTGGAATACCTTAAGCCCCATCTTCGGGCCGGATGCCATAACTGTGTTCGAGCAGTCTGAACAGTTACCGATAATAATATATTCGCACTTATCTTTCTTGAACTGCATATTATTCTTAACCTGCCCCGGACAATTTCCCGGCCTCAAGCACTTCAGAGGCGCGCCAGGCTTATTCTCAATCGCCTGCTTACATCTGCAAACAGAAACCACCTTGCCGTTCATCTTCTGTGCAATCTCACGCATACGTTCTTCACTTCCTCCGCATGCACAGACAAGAAGCCCTACGTTAGCTCCGTGGAGATTCGGAAATTCAATCGTAACAAGAATACCGCCTGTGGTCTTCGTAATCGGTGCGTCAAGTTCAGTAGACTTGCCGGTAAATGCGCCGCCCATGATAATCTCACCGTATACACCGTCAATGCCGCCTGCTCTCTCAATCAGCTCACCAACGCTTACACCCACCGGAACATCCATGAATACGTGGGCTGCGTTGCCGCCGTTAATCTTACCGCGGACGGTCAGGTTCTTTGTAATACACGGCTTCTTCTCATCAATAGCCTCAGCAATCTTCGCCGCTGTCTCAAGATTCACAACAACAGACCTTGCCGCAGACGGAAGCTGCATGGTTGTAAGGTTCACGCCCAGACACTCTCTTACTACCGCACGTTCTTCACCCATTGGGTAAATGTCCGGCAGAAGATGAATAGAAATCTCAGACTCATTCGCAATCGCCTTCCTCAGAATCTCGATTGCCTTCTCATTCTTCTTCTTGATTGCAAATATGGCCTTATCTGCATGGGTAATCTCCATACAATACTTAACGCCGCGAACAACCTTGTCGCACTGTTCTTCTATCTGCCTTATGTTATGTTCAAGCCCTGGCTCACACTCCGCAGCATTAATCAGTATATAGCTGTGCTCAAGTTTAAAATCTGCCGGAAGCTCTGGATTAATCTCCGGATCCAGCTCAGCCATCTCCGTCTCCGCCAGGTTAATTCCAAGCTTGATTCCTGTCGGGAATCCGGCGCCGCCCATACCTACAATACCGGCTTCCTTCACCATAGCAAGCTTATCATTCTCGTCCTCTACCTCAATCGGTACAAACTCATCCTTCTGTTCTTCGTCCGGTCTGATGATGATTCTGTCTTCCAGTACTTCTTCCACCACGCCGTACACGCTGGAAAAAATGTTAGCCCCAAGCCCCGTCGGTGTCGCAATCTTCGTACCTTTTTTTACTTCGTCCCCTGCTTTTACGATTGCCGCGCAAGGCGCACCAACATGCTGACGTAACAAAATCTGTACATTTCCCATTGCTATCCTTCTCCTTTTAAAATTTATTAAGTAAAAAACAAAACTTCGCAGTTCGTCTACTTACTTCGAGTGACCCCACAATCTATAAATAACATCTATAAATAATTCTTTTTTGGCGAGGGCATGTGGGAATCGAACCCACCCAGGACGCTCTTAACGCCCCACACTGGTTTTGAAGACCAGGAGGCACACCAGTCACCCAACTACCCCCATATACATTATCTCATGTGCTTTAACCATAGCACAGTTTTCGCTTAATTTCAACACTTTTTTTATATTTTTATAATAGCAAAAAACCATTGACTTTTCAAGGTTTTTCGTACATAATAAGTATAAGAAATTGAACGGCATACTAGAACGTAGTCTAATTTTTATTTCACTGTCGTTTATAGTGGATTTTCTTCCGGTATGTTGTAATACATTTTTTAAAAACACATAAAAAGCAAGGGGACTTTTAAAGTGTTTTTACAGTAAATTTATAGTTTTTATCTATAAATATTTAATTACTTTTAGGAGGTACAAGAATTATGGAACTGAAAGCTAATGTGAATTTCAACCGTTTTGAAAGCGCATTGCAGGTAGTTGACTCTCACACTGTCGGAGAGTTCTGCCGTATCGTTATTGGTGGTTTCCCAGAGCCGCAAGGCAACACCATGATCGAGAAGAAAAAATGGATGGAGGAGAACTACGATCAGGTACGTACTGCTCTGATGTTCGAGCCGCGCGGACATCATGATATGTTCGGCGCTTTCCTGTGCGAGCCAGTGAACAAAGAGGCTGACTTCGGCGTTATGTTCATGGACACAGGCGGATACCTGAACATGTGCGGACACTGTACCATCGGCGCTGTTACGGTTGCAATCGAGGCCGGATTGGTAGAGTCCAAAGAAGGTGAGAACGAAGTGGTTCTGGACGCGCCTGCCGGACTGATCCGCACCACAGCCATTGTAAAGGACGGAAAGGTAGAGAGCGTAACTCTGACCAACGTTCCTGCTTTCGTTTACAAAGAGAACCAGAAGGTAACGATTGACGGAAAAGAGATTGAATTTACCATCTCCTTCGGCGGAAGCTTCTTCGCACTGGTTGATACCACGAAGCTTGATATCGGCGAGATTAATCCGAAGACCGTTCCGGCATATGCAGAGCTTGGTATGAAGATGCTTGACATCATCAACAGAGATATCCCGATCCAGCATCCGCTGCTCGATATCACTTCCGTTGACCTGGTTGAGTTCTATGGACCAACCCCGAATCCGACAGAGGCTAATATGAGGAACGTAGTTATCTTCGGCGATGCTATGGCTGACCGTTCACCTTGCGGAACCGGTACAAGCGCAAAACTTGCTACCCTTCACCACTGGGGCGAGATCAAAGTAGGAGAAGAATTCATTTACGAGAGCTTTATTGGCACACGCTTCAAGGGTGTAATTAAGGAGACAACAAAGGTTGCAGATTTCGACGCAGTTATCCCGATGATCACAGGAAGCTGCTACCTTACAGGCGTTGCTACATACCTTATTGATCCGACAGATCCGTTGAAGTATGGTTTCCAGGTAGGTTAATGACAGGTATTAGATTTGCATTTTACGACAAGATGTGATATACTGCAATAAGCAAAGAAGCGGGTTACAACAATAATCCGCTTCTCTTATTATAGATATAACTATGGCATGTCCCCTGACTGCATGTCTAAAAAGGAAAGGAATGATGCCAATGCCACGTAAAAGGCGATCAACGAAAAGCCGCATTGTAAAGGCTGCATGGAATCTGTTCTATAAGAACGGATACGACAATACTACCGTAGAGGAGATTATCACGGCGTCCAAGACGTCCAAGGGAACGTTTTATCACTATTTCAAGGGAAAGGAGGCGCTGCTTAATTCTCTGTCAGAACTGTTTGACCAGAAGTATGAGGAACTGTACACTGTGGTTGATCCGGATACGACGGCTTATGACAAGCTGCTGTTTCTGAACCACGAATTATTCTACATGATAGAGACCAGCGTGGATATCAGTCTTCTTGCCTTCCTCTATTCGTCACAGCTTACAACAAAAGACAAGAAGTCTCTGGCAGACCAGAAGCGTTTTTATTTTAAATGGATTTCGGAGATCATTGATGATGCGCTGAAAAACGGGGAATTCAGCAATACCAGTACAACCGAAGAATTGATGAACATCTATGCTATGTACGAGCGGGCATTGCTCTATGACTGGGCGCTATTCAAAGGAAAATTACCACTCACCGCGTACAGCGATAAATTACTGCCGCATGTACTGGATATGTTTATTAAAGGAGTATAGCTATGGATGTTGCACCTTAAAAGACAGGTACGTTTGTATACATACCTGTCTTTTTTCTGTTGTCATATCCTGCATTGCCTTCAATACAAGTCACACCATACATTCATGCACTTCTTCTTCCTCGATTCCCACCTTACGCATCATGGAAACAATCTGCTCGCGGTCTTCGAGGGCTGCGCACCATGACAAGCCGCACCCTGCCGAGATAGCCCTTGGAACAGGAATAATCCTCCCCGGCACCTGGTATTCCTTACATGCCTTCTCCATTGCCATCGCATCCGCAGTTGTGTGAAATGTCACGACTAATTTTAATTCTTTTTTTCTCATGTCTACTCAATCACCACTTCAAAATATCCATCCTTCTCACTGGCAGTTGATGTCTTGCCATGATCCCTGGCGTACTTCTCAACATTCATCTTCTGATGAGGCTCTGTAACCAGGATCTTGACCGGACCCGACGCGCTTTTCAGCGCCTCAGCGGTCAGCATCAACGGCTCTGGACAAGAAAGACCTCTTGCATCTACTTCCTTCATATTATTACCCTCTTTCATAGAATACTATGTATTATTAATAATTTCAACTATTTTGTTTCATCCCGCTTGCACGTAAATGCAATTACAAAACATACGATGATGCACACGATACAGGCTACCTTCCCATGAGGCGGTACAGCGCCTGCCACCAACTCCTTCGTGTCTGCATTCAAAGCGGTTCCGCTTGCCGCAAGCCCCAGGTTGTGGCACAGCGCCGCGCCTACGAACATCCCCATCACCGTTACGGCTGAGTCAGAAGACCCCTGCCCTGCAAGAATCAACTGGCGAAGGGGGCAACCTCCGGCAAGTGTTGCCGCAAATCCGACGGTGTACATGCCAAGGATATTCCACAGATGCTCTGAATGGGCTATGATTCCCGGCGTATTGAAGCCCACAACAAAACGGCTGGTCGCAATGTTGAACACCAGCATAACCACGAACAGGCCCGCAATCACGCTAAACAAATCAAAGTTCTTCATCAGGATGACGTCACGGATGCTTCCTGCAAAACACATCCTGGATTTCTGGGCAACCGCCCCGAATACCAGGCCGCCAACCAATGACGCAATCAGCGGTGCATGCATACTTCCCGGCCCTGCCTCGCTCGCCTTAAGAACAGATGAACATAACGCAAGAATCAGAATACCTACCATCATGGCCGGCAGCATGGTTCCGCCGACTTTATTTACAGCATGTGCCCTGCCGAGGCTGAAGCCTTTCTTAAGGGCAAACACGCCTGTTGCCACACCAAGGATAAATCCTACCAATGCAACCCATGCATTCAAGTCTCCTGCCGACATACGGATTACCATACGCAGCGGGCAGCCCAGGAACACGAGCGAGCCGATTACAATAATCATTCCCAGGATAAAACGGATCATCGGAGACGAGCCTCCCGTAGAACGATACTCCTTCGTTGCGACAGAGATGACAAACGCGCCCAGTACCAAACCGATAATCTCCGGTCTTGCATACTGAACCACCTCTGCCTGGTGCATACCAAGCGCGCCGGCAGTATCACGGATAAAACATGCGATACAGAATGCCATATTCGCCGGATTACCCATGAATGCGAGACATGCCGCTACAAGTCCGCAGAGCACACCGGCAAGCGCCAGTTTTTTCTTTGAATCAGATAAATTCATCTTACTTCCTCCTAACTATACCTTTCGTTTCTGCCAGCAATCATTATTCCTCATCCCTGGCAAGGTCCTGGACGGCCTTAATGGCAGCGTCCACTTCTTCATCCGTATTAAAATGTGAAAAGCTGAATCTCACAGCCCCCTGCTCCACTGTTCCAAGCGCCTCGTGCATAAGCGGTGCACAATGGCCTCCCGACCTTGTAGAAATACCATATTCTGTAAGAAGCTCGTCACTTACTTCTGAAGAATCATAATCCCCGATGTTCAGCGTCACAATCGCACAGCGGCGCTTTGTGCCAAAATCCCCATATACCGTCACATTTTCAATATCCTTAACGCCTTCATAGAACCTCCACATCAATTCCTGCTCACGGGCGCGGATGTTGTCCATCCCGTATTTCTCGATGTACTCAAGAGCAGCGTGAAGCCCCGCAATTCCATGTCCGTTCAGAGTTCCTGCCTCAAGGGCGGTAGGCATCTGAACCGGCTGCGTCTTACTGTAAGTCTGAACGCCTGTCCCTCCTGCTTTGAGCGACTGAACCATTACTCCCTCACGCACATACATACCGCCTGTCCCCTGCGGCCCCAGTAATCCCTTGTGTCCGGTAAAGCAGAGTACATCTATCTTCATATCCTCCACATCAATCGGGAATACCCCTGCCGTCTGAGATGCATCCACCACAAAAAGAATTCCCTTATCCCGCGCAAATTCACCTATTGGCTTCAAATCTACATAATTACCCGTGAGGTTTGAGCCGTTGGTACACACGATCATCCTCGTCTCTGGTCTGACCGCCTCCTTAATATCCTCTATATTAAAGTTCCCCTTACGGTCACTCCTCACGATTGTAAGGCTTGTCCCCTTTGCCTCCAAATCATAGAGGGGCCTTAGCACAGAGTTATGCTCAAGCATGGTTGTAATTACATGGTCCCCAGGCTTTAAAAGCCCGCGGATTGCAATATTCAGGCTCTCCGTTGAATTACATGTGAACACCACCTGTCTGGGGTCTGTACCTCCCACCATCCTGCAAATCTTTTCCCGTGTATCGTAAATGATTCGGGACGCGCTTAAGGAAGCGTCATTCACGCCTCTCCCTGCATTCCCCATAGAGCTCATTGCCGCCACAACCGCCTCAATCACTTCCTGCGGCTTGTGCATCGTCGTAGCCGCATTATCCAAATAAATCATTTCCTGTTTCCATCCTTTCCACCATCAAAAAACATCTCCGGAAACAAGTAATTCCGGAGACTGTTTCTTTATATAGTATATTCCCAATTTCTTATTTCGTCTAATTGAATTCCTTAATATAAGAGAGTATATATAGATATTTTCTATATATACTCTCTCCTCTTTAATCAATTATTTTTTAATCTGATAAACTTCTCTTACTACCTTGATAAACCGTTCCGCCGACCCTGACAACTGATAGTTCTTGTTATACACCAGGTTAATATCTCTCCCGTCGTCTGCCTTTGGAATTGGAAATGCAAGCACATACCCATCCCGCGTCTCATCCTTGGTGGCAAGGCGGGACAAGACGGAAACTCCCATTCCCTGCCGCACAGACTTTTTAATCGTCTCCTGGTTCTCAATACTGGCGATAATATCAAGCTCTGACGGATTCACCCCCGCACGCTTCAACTGCTTCTTCGCCTCCTTGCGTGTCCCAGAGCCCTCCTCCCGCATAATCACATGCTCGTCGAGAATCCATCGGATATCCTCCGGCGATTCTTGTTTAAGCTTACGGTACTTCTCTGTATTCGGCGTAATAATCACCAGCTCATCCTTGTAAAACGGAATATATTTGCAATGCTTCTTCTCAAGCACCGTCCCAGTGAACCCCACGTCTGCCATGTGCTCTACAATCTGGGTAACAACCTTTGTACTGTCTGTCTCGATAATCTTAATCTGTTCCTCCGGATATCTCTCATTAAACCGGATCAGAACCTTCGGCAGAAGATACTGGGCCGGTATGGTGGATGCCGCAATCGTAATGCAATGCTTCTCACCGCTGTCCTTTTCGCCAAACCGTTCCTCTATCTTCTTCTCCAGGTCCACTATCTGTCTGGCATATTTATATAAATCCTTCCCGTCGTCCGATAAGCCGACCTCCTTCGTATTCCTGACAAACAGCCTTACGCTTAACTCCTTCTCTAAAGAAGCAATATGCGCGCTGATGGTAGGCTGTGTCAGGTACAACTCCTTCGCAGCCTTTGAAAAACTACCGCCTTCCGCCACCTGGACGAAGGCTTCTAATTGTTTCAAATTCATTAGTACGCAATCCTTTCGCTCTCTGCCCCTGTCTTCTTAGTTACTTTTATACTGTCCATGTACTCAAGTATGGGTTTGGCGCTCTTTCTGCTGGTTTCAAATAAATCCCTGACCTGCGCAATCGTAATCAGCGGGTCCTCCTTTAGCTTCTTCTGAATCGCTTCTTTTGCACTCTCCATATATTCCTTTAAGGTATACATATCCTCCGTAACTTTCACAATTTTTTGTTCCTCCAGCAGAATGTTCAAGATATCATCCCCAGTCATCCTGTCCACACCCTTGAATTCAATCTCCGAATAGCGGACAAAATCATATCTCGCCTTCGCGAATGTATCCAAAAGAAGCTTAGATACATTGTCATAGGTTTTATCCTTCCTCACCTCATACTCCGGCGTACACAGGAATTCATCCACACGCTTCAGACATCCCTCGTCAATCAGCATATCCAAAATCCTATCGAAAACATTTGCCTTAATCTTCTGAAAATGGGTTGCCTGAACCTCCGCCTTCTTCATGCCGTACCGATACGGGAATCTCTCCTCATACTCCTTAAGGGCGCTCTTAAGCGTCTGTTCTGCCCCCCGCCTGCTGTCGCTATGCCACACATAGGTATCCTTGCGCATAGGAAATACGCACACAATCCCCTGGCTTTCCAGCTTCTCTACGTCCTCCTTCACCTCATCCATCGAAAGCGCGGTGAGCTTCGCAAGCTCAGCCAGCGTAATTAAAGTATCCCCATGTCCCTTGACATGCAGCTCAATCACGTCCGCCGTTGAGCCGGACTCCTTCCTCTCAAGTTCTTCGATAACCTCCTGCTGGAACCGACGCTTTACTCTCGGATTCGGCTCAAGCACAACGCCTCCTCCGATGGTTTCCATCGGAGAATAGAAGCGCACAACAAATTTATCGCCGCGCCTTACGGCAACTTCTTCTTCAAGCCGAAGCTGGACAAAACCGCTTTCCCCTGGCCCAATCTCCTCCCTGTCAAGCAAAACGGCACGGCACAGCACCTCGCTGGTGCCTGTAAAAAAATGCAGCCGCATATGGTTCGTCAGGACACGGACAGAGGAATCCAGAATCTTAAGCTTCACATCCAGAAGATCTGTATTCTTCATGCTGTTTTTGGGCGCAAGCACACACCCTCTCTTAATCTCCTTCTTCTTTACATTGGACAGGTTGATTGCCACACGCTGTCCGGCAAAACACGCCTCCTTGTCCTGTCCATGCACCTGGATACTGCGTATCTTGCACTCCTTGCCTACGGGATACATCTGAAGCGTATCCTCCTTGGAAATCGTACCGGATACCAGCGTGCCGGTGATGATAGTTCCGAAGCCCGACAGTGTAAACGCCCTGTCAACCGGAAGCCGCGGGATCGTCTGGACATCCTTCGCCTCTACCTCCTCACTTGTCATGCGCCCAATCAGTTCAATCAGCCCCTCCAGACCTTCACCCGTCGCCGCCGACACCTTAACCACAGGAGAAGCTTCAAGAAACGTTCCCTCTAATTCTTCCTTTACCTCCTCCTCCACCAATTCAAGCCATTCTTCATCCACCAGGTCACATTTATTCAAAACAATAATACTTTTCTCTATCCCAAGCAGATTAAGGATATCTACATGCTCCTTCGTCTGGGGCATAATACCTTCATCCGCCGCAATCACCAGAAGCACCAGATCCATCCCCACCACTCCGGCAACCATATTGTTTATAAAACGCTCATGGCCTGGGACATCAATGATGCCCACACGGTCCCCGCTTGGAAGGTCAAAATAAGTAAATCCCAGGTCAATGGTAATCCCCCGCCTCTGCTCCTCCTCCCAACGGTCTGTATTCCTCCCCGTCAGAGCCTTAATAAGCGTCGTCTTTCCGTGGTCGATATGCCCCGCCGTGCCAACGATTATATTCTTCATAGCCCAATTCTCCTAAATGTATTCTGCCTGTTACCGTCCCGCAATCAGACTGATCTCCTCCAGTACATCCAACTCCTTAAACTGATCTGCAAGCACCTTGAAAAAACGCCGTTCTATGGTTCTCACGTCAAGAAGCACCGTATCGTTGATTGTCCTGGGTATCACCGGAACAGGCAGGTGCCGCATCCGTTCCTCCAGCTCGGCAACACTGATCTTCTCTGGATGGATTGCCACAGCCATACTTGGAATCCGTTCAAGCGGAAGGGAGCCTCCGCCAATCTGGGACTCACAGGGCTCACACTCAATCTTAGCCGACAGCTCTTTCTCATTCAGAAGCTTACACAACTCCTCGGCTTCCCACTTCACATCCTCCAATGGACAGGTAATCATCCGGAGAACGGGAATGTTCTGGATTGCCTTCTCCTCAGACAAATATTCCTGAAGCACCATCTCAAGGGCTGCCGCCGTAAACTTGTCAATCCTAAGCGCCCGCGTCAACTGGTTCTTCTTCATCATATCAATATATTTCTTTCGCCCAATAATAATTCCTGCCTGGGGTCCCCCCAACAGCTTATCGCCGCTGAAGCACACCACATCCGCGCCCTTCGCAATGGAATCCTGGACCGTCGGCTCATATGTAATGCCGTATTTACTCAAATCAATCAGCACGCCGCTTCCCAAATCCTCAATCACAGGAATCTCATGCTCTTTGGCAATGGGAATCAGCTCGTCGATTCCAACGCTCTCCGTAAAGCCCACAATCCTGTAATTACTCGTATGAACCTTAAGCAGAGCCTTCGTCTCCTCTGTGATTGCATTCTCATAATCGTCAAAATGGGTCTTATTGGTGGTGCCGACCTCAACCAGTGTCGCGCCGCTTTGCTCCATCACATCAGGAATCCGAAATTTGCCGCCAATCTCCACCAGCTCACCGCGGGAAACGACCACCTCGCCTCCCTTGGCAAGAGAACTCAGAATCAACATGACTGCCGCAGCGTTGTTATTTACCGCCATGGCAGCCTCAGCCCCCGTTATCTTACACAACAGCTTCTCAAAATGGGAATAGCGTTCCCCCCTGCGTCCTGCCTCCAGGTTATACTCAAGGTTAGAATATCCCGTGGCGATTGCAGACAGACGCCTCATATGGTCCTGGCCAATAGGCGCGCGCCCCAGGTTCGTGTGGAGAATGGTGCCCGTACCGTTAATCACCATACACATATTCGGCGTGTGCATGGCGGCAACCGTCATCTCAATATGCGCAAGAAGTAACTCAATCTGTGCCTTCGCCGCATCCTCCTCCTCACATTGCCCGATAAATTCTCTAAGCTTGTCCATCTCAATATGGATTGCTTCTATTACAGTATCCCTGCTGTAATGGTCAATCAACTCCTGGATGGTCTCATTTTCCAACAGTACGTCCACTTTGGGAATACTGCGGTACAGCATATTCTTATTCATCTCATCCATGTCCTAACTATTTTATTTTCCATCTGCGCGTCTCACCCTCCGGCGTTAAAACAGACGGATTAATTTATCACTCTTTTCTGCTACCTTTCCGATAATCGAGACAGTTGTATCCATTCCCGCCTTTTTAAAATCTCCAAGCATCTCCTGAAGATACTCCGGTGAAACGCTAATCAGCAATCCACCCGAAGTCTGGGGGTCATAGAGCAGGTCGAGATAATGCTCATCCACGCCTCCTGCCTCAACCTTGCCGATGGAATAGCCCCGATTCTTATAAGCGCCCGCCGGAACCAGCCCCATCTTTGCATAATCTATCGCATCCTCAAAATATGCGATATCCCTTACATTAATCTCAAATGTTACCTCACTGGCTGACGCCATCTCAACACAATGTCCGAGAAGCCCGAATCCCGTAATATCCGTACATGCGGATACATCGTACTTCTCCACCACCTGCTTGCCCTTCTTATTCAGGGAAGCCATAACTGTCTGCGCCTCACGAATCGCGGACGGGGACGCCATCTCCGCTTTAATTGCGGTATTCACCACGCCGCTTCCGATCTGCTTCGTCAGCACCAGGATATCTCCCGGCCTGCACCCATAATTCTTAAATATCTTATCAGGATGTACAAAACCGGACACACACAGCCCGTACTTCGGCTCATCGTCCTGTACGGAATGTCCTCCGACTAGCACAGCTCCTGCTTCTTTCACCTTCATTGCGCCACCCGCCAGGATGTCGCCCAAAATCGCCGGATCCAGGCAATTCGGAAATCCGACTATGTTAAGCGCTACTGCCGGCTCTCCCCCCATGGCCCATACGTCGCTTAAGGAGTTTGCCGCTGCGATCTGTCCAAACATATAAGGGTCGTCAACAATCGGAGTAAAGAAATCTACCGTCTGGATCATCGCAATCTCATCAGTGACTTTGTATATGGCTGCGTCGTCGGATGTTTCGATCCCTACTATTAAATTATCATCATGGAATTGTGGCAGCTTGCTCAGTACCTGAGCAAGGGTCTCCGGACCTATCTTAGCCGCTCAGCCAGCCGTCTTGCTTAATTGCGTTAATCTGACATCTGATTTCATTTCAAAAAACCTCCTAAACCGCTTTCTTGATTACATAAAACTCTTTACAGAGAACCTCAAAGGCTCCCACTATGCAAAACGGATTCCCTATTCGCACAGCTTTACCGGAATCCGCCCTGCACAAGACCATACTTCTATGGCCTGATAATCTTTCCTGCTTTCGCCATTGTCTCAACAATGCTGTACATATTCGTCACAGAGCCTACCGCCAGCTTGTCCTTCAGCCCATAATAGTCCAGACAGGTTCCGCAGGTCATAATCTCCACGCCCTGGGCCTCCAGAGACTTAAGGTCATCTAAGGAATCAGAGCCCTCCGCCGTCAGGGTAGCGCCGCCATTGTAGAAAAGCATGGTCTTTGGCAGCGTGTCAAGCTGCGTAACGGCAAAGATAAAGCCTTTAATCAATACTTTACCCAATTCGTCATTTCCTATACCCATCCGGTCTGAGGAAACTACTACCACCGTGTTGTCCCTTGCATCCGGCGCACATGCAACGTCTTCTGCCGCGTCTTGTGCTGCTGCGCCCTCCATCTGGATGGAAATCTTGAACTCTCCATCCCCAAGCTTCTCGGAGGATACCTGTCCGCCCGCGCTTGACGCCATCTTCGTAACGTTCTGCACGGCAATCTCATTGTCCACCAGAACCTCGATTGTCTCCGGCCCTGTAAGCGCCTGCATTGCCTTTTTGGTCTTGATAACCGGAATTGGACAGTTATCTCCCATTGCGTTGACTGTAATCATTTTACATTCCACCTTTCTTCTTCGGATCGCCTACCTTCAACACATATAGACATATTCTATCATTGTTTGACAAAAAGGTAAACGAATATTTGATATATTATAAAATAGTTTGAGAAATTTCTCAGACTCTTTTACCGCTGTAAATCTATACGCCTGTATCTCAGGTTCTTACGCACGTCGCATAGCAGTAGCTCTCCAGATTCTCACGGATGTTTTCATTTGTAATGTCTATGGTACGGTAAGCCCTGCCGTCATAGAGCGCCGGCTTCATCCCGCCCTTCTTAAATACGTCAAGAAACTCCTGCATAGTATGCACTTCCTCTGGAAAATAAGTCGCGCAGACGCCAACCTTCTCCGGAACATGGCAGTCGCTAGAGCCCATGGTGAAAAGCCCTAATTCCAGTGCGAATTCTGCCGCCGTCCGGCAGGCTTCCATTGATGTGCTTCCGTTCAGCACCTCCAGACCGTCCAGTCCACGCACCTTGCGAAGATGCTCCTCCATCCCCCGATTGTTGTTGCGGAATGGATGGGCTGCAAAGCACACGCCGCCCTGGCCTTTGACCAGGTCTATAAAATCCTGGGCCGGTATTCGTTCTTTCGGGTATTCGTCAATCCCAAAGGCAACAATATCACCCTGCAGGGAAAAGAATTCGATTCCCACGAAGATGGGGAAGTCAGCCTGCTTTGAATAGTCCGCGGCATATTCCTTAAGCCCCATGCTGTCATGGTCGGTAATACAGATTCCTCCCAGTCCTTTTGCCTTTGCAATCTCTACCATCTGGCCAAGCTTCAGAAAACTGTCCTTTGAGTAAGTCATTTCGTGCATGTGGGTATCTATGAACATCTTTTCTTCTCCTCTCTGGTGCTTTTACTTCTATTATATAAACCCATGGCTCAGGCTTCAAATAGACTTTTATTATATATCTTTTTATTTATAGATATTTTCTATAACTTATCGTTAAAAAAGGGGCCTGAGATTAACTCAGACCCGACATCGCCATACGGTTCGCATGACTCCTTTCATTTCTCTTTGTACTGATTCTTAACTCCTCTTGTTCTCTTAAGCAATCCAGGATTGCCCTGTTCAGGGACAGCATCTTCTCGTCCAGGGATGACACCATCTCCGCACATTCTCTCAATTCCCGACTGATATATTCGGGTGCATTTCCTTCAAATTTGTAATAAATCTTATGCTCAAGGCTTGCCCAGAAATCCATGGCAATGGTCCGAATCTGTATCTCTACCTTCGTGTCTACCACACTGTCAGACAAAAAAATAGGCACAGATACCAGCATATGGTAGCTCTTATAACCACTCGCCTTCGGGCGCTTGATATAATCCTTGATAGCCAGAACCTTAAGATCACTCTGGTTCCCAATCATCTCTCCCAACTGATATATATCGGAGGTGAATGAGCAAATCAGCCTCACGCCGGCAATATCGTTGACATACTTGACCATGTTCTCGATTGATATCTCGTACCCGTTCTTCCTTAACTTCTTTACTATACTCTCTGGTGTCTTTACTCTTGTCTTAATATGCTCAATCGGATTATACTTATGTACGTGCTGGAATTCATCGTTCAGTATCTCAAGCTTCGTTCCAACTTCCTTCAATGCCGAGTTATACAGGAACATAATAGTCTTCCAACTGTCTACATCCTCATAATTCTTTATTGCATTCTCCATATAGTATCTCTCCTCTCATACCGAAGAGTTAATTCGTACTGTCCTTAGTATACCATATGAATCAAGGTATGTCATGAAATTCACATTTATTTAAGAAACTGATTATATTTGCAAACCAGTATGCTAAAATTCTATCCCCTGCCTCGCCGACCTCCCCAAGTCAAACTGATGCTTAACCTTCCGAATCTCTGTCGCATAGTCCGCCATCTCAAGTAAATTGTCCGTAACCTCGTGGCCCGTCATCACGATTTCCAAGCCTCTCGGCTTATGCTGAATAAAGCTGATAAGCTTTTCCTCGCTGATTACATCTAACATAAGCGCGCACAGCACCTCATCCAACAGAAGCATATCAAAAGGACCGCAGAATTTTATAATCTCATCCAACGCCTTATTATTGTAGTGGCGAAGCTCTGCCCGTTCGTCCCTGTTCATATTCCCCACAAACTTCACCTTCTCCCTTCCCGGAAGACAGGTAACGTTTGGAAGCGCCTCTAACACCTTGCGCTCGCTGGAGGAATTATCCTTCAGGAATTGAAACACCAGCACCTTAAGTCCGGCTCCCACAGCACGGACGGCCAGTCCCACGGCGGCAGTCGTCTTTCCCTTTCCATCTCCATAGTATACATGTATCCTTCCTGTTCCAATCATAAAATCATCCCCGCTTTCATATATACGCTACTTATTATAATCCCTCTTTCTTGATTTGTATAGCAAAGAATTTAGCCTCTTTACAGGCGCGCTAAAAACAGATATACTTTTCATTATATTTTAAGGAAATGAGGTACGGCTATGTTTCGTTTATGGGGAAAAGAATTTAAAGATAACAGAATGGTTCGGGATACCGTCATCTACGACGATACTGACGATACCCGAACACATAAGATTTTCAATGCGCTGGATGCCATATGCTATGAGTTCGATTTGAGCAAGCCTATCTGGCTGGATGCAACAATTGACGAATTCAAGCGTCATGACAAAACGCGGTTTACACAGGATAATTTCGTGGATTCCATTGATTTTGATTATCTTGAAATCCACATAATTGAGGAATAATTTTCCTTACTCATTTCGGATTGCCGCAAGCGGGCTCAGCTTCATAGCACGCAGGGCAGGGAAATATCCTGCGATTACACCCACAAGCATCGCGAAGCCCATGGAGAGCAGCACAAGCCACGCGGGAATATAGGAAATATTTCCGTCAAATCCCATTGCCGCACCGTGACCGGTCAAAAAATTAATGACCGCCGACATGAGGAAGCTTAAGACATTCCCTATCGCACCGCCAAGCAGACCAATAAATGCCGCTTCCAGAAGGAACATCTGCTTGATATTCTTCAGGCTACAGCCCAATACCTTGATGACTCCAATCTCCTTGGTCCGTTCGTAGATTGACATCATCATCGTATTGGCGATTCCGATGGCTGCAACGAACAGAGACACGGCTCCGATTCCGCCAAGTACAGCCTGGATAATAGCAAATTGGCTTTTCATGCTGTTTAAATACTCTGCATTCGTCTCTACATTATACCCCATCTCTCTAATCATCGCCGACACAGCGTCTACATTCTCAATGTCGTCTACATTGACCTGAGCATAGGAATAACAGAATTCCTTATAGGGCTTACCTGATTTGGTGGTGGGCTGTCCTGGAATCACTCTCCCAGAGAACTCCTTTTTCAAAATCTGCTTCAGCGTATCCAAATCACAGTAGATATAATAGTAATTGGCATTATATTCCTCCGGTCCGCCTTTTACCATGCCGCTGGCTCTCACCACATGCTTCTGTACGGTCTTGGATTTTGCCTGCTGTCCAACGCCCTCATCTCCTCCCATATCCAGTCCGCTATCCATATTGTTGTAATAACCGTCCTGGTCAAGAATTAAGAAAATGGAATCATGAATAAAATCAATATCCGGCAACTCCATGGTATCATAATAGCTGTTTCCGGTTCCTTTCTCATAAAACATTGTCGGGATTCCATTGCCGTACACCAATTCCAGCGTACCGCTGTTCGGTGTCGGAAGCGTTCCCTGTGCCAGCGGGATATTTTTAGCAGCCAGCCCTTCCGGTGTCATTGCCACCAACTGCCCTGAGCCTTCGTATCTGCCCTTTATCATGTTGACCCACATCTCATATACCGGCGATGCGTTGGTTACATGCTCAAGCCTTGCAAGCTCACTGATTGCCTGGTCATTGATATTCTTTTTCGATTCCTCCCCGCTGTCGCTGCCGTATGAGTAAGAAATCATGGAATCACCCGCACCGGCGCCTGTGACCTTAATGCTGGTCAGACCGCCAGAGCTTTCTACCTCTCGGTAGAGAGATTCCTGAAGCCCAAGCCCTAAAGAAATCATGACGACGATGGACGCTGTACCGATAATCACTCCAAGGACAGTCAGGAAGGTCCGAAGCTTCCGCCGCTTTAAATTGCTACCGCTCATCCTCAGAAGATCTATCCAGCTCATCCAGCAATTCCTCCTCCTCGTTCAATCTCTGCCGTTTTTTCCTCTTTTTTCTGACAACCACAATAATGACGATCACAATCACAATTCCTGCCGCGACTGCCACCGGAATCACCGGAAATCCTTTCTTTTCTTCCGGTATGTCCATGCCCGACATCATAGATGAATCCTCCATCATCTCCATGACTTCAATCTGTAAATCCTTTGTGGTTGTGGATATCTTACCTGCTTCATCCTCATAACTTACCGTCATGGTTACATTTGCCGGTCCCGCCGTTGCCTGTGTGCCTTCTAACATGGCGTCAATAGATGCTGTCGCGCCTGACTCTACATTTCCCAGAAATACTTCTTCTTTCTTAATGCAGGCTCCCTCAAAGGTTGCCTTGACATTGTAGAGCTTAATTCTTCCCAGATTGTAGAGGTTACACATCACATTCGCCTCGTCCCCTATGGAAATGCTCTCCGGGCTAATCTCGAAATCACTGAATTCAAATCTTGCGTCCTGCTTTACCGGAATGGAAATACTGGAAGCCGCGTCAATCTGCGCGCCGTCGCTGTCTTCATATTTCATGGACAAATCCACGCTGTAAGGCTTCTGCAAAAGATCAGCCTTGGCATTAAGCTGGATGGATATGTCTGCCGTTCCGTTTGCCTTAATCCCGTCCAGATAAATAGAGCTTGAGCCTGACGCCGGAAGAAATGCAGGCGCCACCGTCTGGGCGTCAGTCCCCTCCGTGGGTGCGCTTAAATCAAACAGCATGTTGCGCACCTTGGTGGATTTGGACGTGTTCTTTAGGTGGATTGTCAGAGTGAAATTACCTCCTGCGCGCACCTCTGACGGGTCTGTATTGAAGCCTGTGACAATCACCCGTGGTACGGAGGTTGAGCCTTCTGAGCCAGAGCCGCCTCCGCTGAAAGAAGCGCCGCCGTTGCTGAAGCCGCCTGCGTCTATGGAGGGAATATCCATGCCGTCACCGACAAGCTGATCCCCTGGATTCGGAACTACGTTGTTATCGGTTGGAGGCTGTGGCACTTCTGCCGGTTTTGCCGTGGTATTAGCATAGAATTTCTGCGAAACAACTGCATCCGAGCTTCCTTTTGCATATAGATTGAACTGTAAAGTATGCCTTGAAGTGGGCACGTCTTCACGCTGCGTAAATTCAAAGGAAACAGCCTGTGAGTCGCCGTTCTTAATATTCAATTCCCTTGTATAGCTCTGATATTCTGTATTAAACGGCCATTCTTCATTCTTTTCACCAAGGCTTGGAGATAAAAGCGCATTATTCAAATCCGCACCAGAATTATTATGTACAATCAATGTCCAAGTCGTTGATTTTCCCGCCTCAAATGTCGGCACTCTGTTATCCTCAGACACAATCGTAATACCATTCCCAATCTTCGCTTCTACACCCGTTTCGCTTACTTGCTGCGCATCCTCCGCCTGCACCCCTGCCGGTATAACCACCGTCGCAAGCAACGCCGCCAAACATACTCCTGTCAGAAGTCTTCTTAATCTTCTCATCCTTTCAGTCCTCCCTGTAATGCAATCTTCCGGTTATCTTCAATCTTAAGAATCTTCCCGTCCCGGATATGAAAGACTCTGTCTGCATAAGTCGCCAGATGCGCGTCATGGGTAACCATGACAAGGGTTTTTTTCTGCTCGCGCACCACCTGCTGCATCAGCCGCATGACCTCCTCTGATGTGTGGGAATCCAGATTCCCTGTGGGCTCATCCGCAAAAATAATCTTAGGGTCCACCACCAGCGCCCTCGCCACGCCTACTCTCTGCTGCTGTCCTCCGGACATCTGATTCGGCAGATGCTTCTTGTGCTTCTTAAGCTTCACCAAGTCCAGCATCTTATCCGCCTTGCGCATCCGCACATCCCTGGGCACTCCCCTGAAGCTCAAGGGCAGCGCTACATTCTCCACGGCATTCATAGTTCCGAGCAGATGAAAGGACTGAAAGATAAATCCTACATTCTCCCGCCTGAACCGGACCAACTGCTCCTCCGTCAGATTCTCGATGTGCTGACCCGCGATTACCACGCTTCCTCTGGTCGGCTTTTCAAGCCCTGCAAGCATATTCAGAAGCGTAGACTTGCCGGACCCCGACGTACCTACAATCGCACAGAACTCTCCCTTAAAAATCTCGAACTCCACACCGTCCAACGCCCGCACAACCTCGTCGCCTACTCGGTACAACTTATAAAGACTTTTTACTTCTATTACTCTGTCCATAGAATCCTCCTAGCATATCTTTCATCATTATAAGTTAGAAATCCAAACATTTTCGATAGAAATTATGAATTTTTTCTTAATTTGGAAAAATGATTGCTTTTTCATAAGATAAGTGCTATAATCACTGACATGCAGATATAGTTCATTGGTAGAATGCTAGCTTCCCAAGCTGGAGAGGCGGGTTCGATTCCCGTTATCTGCTTCTTACCAAAAGCTAAGGATGATATTTATTCTTAGCTTTTTTGATATCGTCTTTCTATTTTCAAATGTTCTTTTCTAACCATTATAGCATCTTTTTTGATAATAGCAACATTACTTCACAATTCGCCAATATTTCTCAAATATTCTGATAGCGATTCTGGATTATATACAACATAAGAAATAGCCGTTCTGTTCTTCGACAAATGAACGGCTATTCTTAGCTAATTAATATTTCGCCGGGTCGGGTGAGTTGCAGCCACCTTCCGGCTATCCTGTTAAGTGTATTATAGTCAATTTATATAGAGTTGCCAATACTTTTTCTAATGCTGATCGCTGTCCCTACTGCCCCAGGGCCGGTATGACTTCCGATACTGAAAGACAAGGGATTATAGTAGACCGTTGCCTGCGGAAACGTCTCCCGCAAGGTATCCGTCCATTCTTTCTCCTCATCAGCACCAAGTCCCGCACCGGCGGCGCCAATCACAACCCGGCTCATATCCACGTCCTTGAATCGGGTCGCCAGATCATTTTTCAATGCCTCCACCATCTTATGCTTACACTTTTTCATTCCCCGCACTTTGGCAAATGCATCTAGCCGTTCTCCCTGTATTGTAAGCACTGGCTTAATATTCAGCACCGCGCCCAAAGCGGCTGCGGCAGGCGTTACCCTTCCTCCTTTTTTCAGGAATTCCAGCGTATCAACAGCTATATAGATGCTGGCCTCATATGCCCTCTCCTCCAATTCTCTTTTAATCTCCCTTGCAGGCCTCCCGCTGTCAGCAAGCTCTTTTGCCTCTAACACCGACTCCCGAAGCGTCACGGAAATCCTGTGATTATCCACCACCTCTATTTTTCCCTCATATTCAGACGCAAGAGAAATCGCTGATTCACAGGAATTACTCAAACCGCTGGACATGGGAATATGTACAATCTCGTCATATCCACTCGCAAGAATCTCATCCCACATTCCCATGACCTCGCCCGGCGACGGTTGGGACGTGGATACATCCTTTCCTCCTGTCAGGCTGCTGTAAAACATTTCCTGTGTAAGATCTACTCCCTCATAACAAATCACTTCATCGATGATTACCGGCATGGGAAGTGAAAAAATTCCTAATTTCTCTGCTTCGCCCTTTGTGATTCCACTGTTACTGTCTGTCATAATCGCTGTCTTCATCCCGCAATTCCTCCTGGCAACCCAACCATTTCTCTTGAAATTTGTAACATAATTGTCTATAATCAAGTGTGACAAATTGTAACACTTTAAAACTTAAAATTCAATATCTTAGCACGCAACTGTGACAAACAAGGGGATTTTGTTCATGAGTACCGAAAGAAAAAATCAGGCAAACAAGTTAGCCCGCGAATGTATCGTTACTGCTCTGATGCAGTTATTAAAAGAAAAACCTCTGTCAGCCATATCCATTTCTGAGCTGACTCAAAGAGCCGGCGTATCAAGGATGACCTATTATCGGAATTACCAGTCTAAGGAGGATATCTTTTCTGCCTATCTCGACGAGGCATTAGCCGATTACCAAAGAGAAGCCCGCGAGCTTTCACTGGATAAACAGATTTTCGATTCCGCCAACCTGTTCCACTGCTTCTCCTACTTCGAGAAACACAAGGAATTCCTTGACAGCCTGTTCAAAAGCGGCCTTGGACATCTTCTCCTAACCGCCATCAGTAAATATATACTCGAAGCCTGGTATAAACCAGAGGATGGGATGGAAACCTATTATGGCTTACAGGCTTTTGCCGGCGCGCTGTATAACCTCTATATCTCCTGGTCCTCAAATGGCTCGAAAGAAACGCCGGCAGAGCTTGTTAAGCTCTTACAGAGCATTGCACCGCCCAAAAAGGATACTTAAAAATCAGTATATCATCTTTATTCGCGTTTATTTATCAGTTTTTTTATAAATTTTTATATTTTTTTCTGATTACCTATTGACATATCCTGTATAGCGTGATATTATAATGACATCAAAAGAAAAGGAGGACAGACCACCAAAAACATTAATTTCTAAATTCAAAGAATAATATAAGAAAAGTGAGGTATCATCCGATGGATACAGAATTTTAAAATCCACTGTACTGAATAGACGATTCGTACAGTGGATTTTAGTTTTCGTATTTTATCCTCGCAAAGTAGCAATCAGGCGTTTCTCGTTCATCAACAGCCCAAGTCCTTCTTGCATAGACCTTACACATACATCGGCTTCTGCCGCCAGCCTGGCGTACATGCCTTCCGTGTCCATAACCGCAATGGAAAGTCCGGCAATCCGGCACATAAGCACATCGTTTCTTCCGTTTCCCACACATACACACCTGTCACAGCCAAGCTTTTCCACAATCTCTTTTTTGGCATGTGCAGCATCCTCCGAAGGAAATGTACAGATTTGTACCGGTAAATCTGCACATTTTGCCCTCGCATTTCCGTGTGTATCCGCAGTTACCACATAGATTTTGAACCTTTCTGCCAGCTTCTTAAGGCATACGCGCATATCCTCCGGTATGTCTCCGTCTACGGCAATCGTTCCATTGTAATCCAGCACCAGATATGTAAGGTTCAAAATCTTGTATCCAGGGATATCAATCTTCATCTGGCCACCTATGAGCCGGACGGCATATAAGGTCTTAATATTCCCGCCACGTTACTGATTGGCATCGTCTGAAGCCATACCCTGCCAGGCCCGCTAATTACCGTATTAAACAGCCCTTCTCCGCCGAACAACATGTTCTTCACTCCTGGCACACTCCTAATCTCCATCTGGCAGGTAGCCGTCATTGCCGCAAGATGTCCCGTATCTACAACGATCTGCTGCCCTGGCTGAAGCTCATATTCCACCACATGTCCGTCAAACTCTGCAAACACCGTTCCATAGCCGCTAATCTTCTGCATAATGAAGCCTTCTCCGCCGAACAAGCCTGAACTGAACTTCTTATTGAAAAAGACAGACAACTGCACCCCTGCTTCTCCGGCAAGAAAAGCGCTTTTCTGGAAAATCATCTCCTGCCCTGGTCCAATCTCATACGCCTTGATAGAGCCTGGAAAACTGGAGGCAAACGCAATCATTCCGCTGCCGCCCTGCGCCGTATAGATGTTCTGGAACATCTTCTCCCCCGAAAACATCCTTCCAAACGCCTTCCCGATTCCGCCGTTGGTCGTCGTCTCCATCAGCATGTTCGGAGACATCCACGACATTCCGCCGCCCTCTGTAATCATCTTCTCTCCGCCTTCTAGCTGGCAGATGACAACCGGAAGCGTCTCGCCCTTAATCTCATACCTCATAATGTACCTCCTAATATGTCTTACATATTCTCTTTTTATATCATAAACATTTAGAGAAAAAGTGTCAATTATCTTCTACATCTTTGAGGATTTTGTTCCTGCACAAAATAGCACGAAGCCAAGAAACAGAACCGCCGCTGCCATCCATCCCGCCAACGCCGCCGTTCCCTGTCCGACGAATTTATCGTAATACCCCTTCAGATAGATTACAATGATAATCAAGGGAAGCACATATGATACATATCCTTTTAATCCCTTTGGGAAACCGATTCCCTCTCCGGCATTGGCTTCCTCAAGGAAATCCTCCCATCCCCATCCATTCCTTCTGGTGCAGAACAGCACATATCCCAGACTTCCAAGGGGAAGCAGGTTATTAGACACAATAAAGTCCTCAAGATCCATGATATTCGTACCTGCGCCCAACGGCTCAAACCCTGCCAGCATATTGAAGCCCAGTACACAGGGCATACTTAAGACAATCAGCAGAACAACATTCACCAGCACACTCTTACTTCTGGACCAGCCAAGCAGGTCAATGGCAAATGAAATAATATTCTCAAACACAGCCACAATCGTCGTAAATGCCGCAAAGGTTAAAAACAGGAAAAACAGCGCTCCCCATACCCGTCCGCCTGGCATCTGTGCAAATATATTCGGAATTGTAATAAATATCAGGCTTGGCCCCGCCCCCGGCTCAATGCCAAAGGCAAAGCAGGACGGGATAATGATAAAGCCCGCCATCAGCGCCACGAATGTATCCAACGCCGTAATACTGACTGCTTCTCCTGTCAGACTTCGTTCTCTCCCGATATAACTGCCGAAGATGAGCATCGCGCCGATTCCAATAGAGAGGGTGAAAAATGCCTGACTCATTGCGCCAAAGATTACATTTCCAATTCCAATCTCCTTCATTGCAGCAAAATCCGGAACAAGATAGAAGCGAACCCCATCTCCCGCACCCTCTAAAAATACAGAGTGAACTGCCAACGCTACCATGATGAGTAGAAGGGCAGACATCATAATCTTAGAAACTCGCTCAATCCCCTTCTGTATCCCAAAGTAACAGACTGCAAAACCCAAAATACAAATCAACACGGTCCAGAATGTCATAACCGGCACATTGCCTAGCATGTCCGTAAAGCCTGCTGCCACCGTCTCAGATACCGCGCCCACGAATTCTCCCTTGATGCTGCGGTAACAGTAATACATCATCCAGCCGCCCACCGTTGTGTAAAACATCATAAGCAGATAGCACCCGATTACGCCAATCCACTTCGTCAAATGCCAGCGTGTCCCCACCGGCTCAAGCTTCTCGAAGCTAGCCGCCACACTCCGGCGGCTTCCTCTCCCCACGGCAAACTCACAGACCATGACTGGTATTCCCATAATTAACAGAAATGCCAGATAGATGAGAATGAACGCGGCGCCTCCAAACTCCCCGCACATATAGGGGAACTTCCATACATTTCCGATTCCAATCGCGCATCCGGCTGATACAAGTATGAAACCCATACGCGACCCGAACTTTTCTCTTTTCACCCTTGTCTATCCTCTGGAACATCTGAACTTAAGTTCTTCCCATCTGCGGTCCACTTCCTTCTGGAATTCTTCAATCAGATATTCGTTTCCTTTCTTAAATAAATGTTTAAAACGTCCCTGAGGCTTCAGGAAATCTTCAATCGGCAGCTTCTTCTTTGGCTCATAGTTCAGAATCCACTTGCCCTCCACCACCTCGAATAACGGCCAGTAACAGGTTTCCACACCTAGCTTACAGATTTCCATAATATCCGGCGTGTGATATCTCCACCCTCTCGGACAAGGCGCCATGATATTCAAAAACGCCGCCCCAGGCGTATAGATTGCCTTCTCAGACTTTACATGAAGATCTTTAAAGTTCTGGATAAACGTAGTTTGCGCCACATAAGGAATGTCATGAGCCGCAATAATCGCCGCCAAATCCTTTCTGTTCTGAGGCTTTCCGTTGCTTTCACTCCCTACCGGAGTGGTTGTAGTATCTGCATACATAGGCGTCGCTGAGGAACGCTGGATTCCTGTATTCATATATGCGCCGTTATCATAGCAGACATACACCATATCCGTATTTCTCTCCATGGCGCCGGACAAGGACTGAAAACCGATATCATAGGTTCCTCCGTCTCCGCCGAATGTTATAAACTTGTACGTCTCGTCTAATTTCCCTTTTCTTTTGAGAGCCTTATATGCACCCTCCACACCGCTTAAGGTTGCGCCTGCATTTTCAAACGCATTGTGGATATAGCTGTCCTCCCATGCTGTATATGGGTAGGTAAAGGTAGATACCTCAAGACATCCTGTGGCATTTCCGATTACGGCCTTATCCCCCTTGCGAAGTCCCCGCAGAACATTTCTTACCGCAATAGTGCCGCCGCAGCCAGCGCACATTCTATGGCCTGGCGCCAGACGTTCCGGTTTGCTCATCGTCTCTTTGAAATTATAGCCCATCTTTTGTCCCCCCTATTCTCTGATTCCCAGATAGCGGTAAGTCTCTCCTGCATCGCCATCCCTAGCTATCTGTTTCAGGACTGCAAATACACCCTCCATGTCCTCCACGCGCACATCGCGCCCGCCAAGCCCATAGATATAATTTACTGCCAAAGCCTTAGACCTTGCCCTGTAAAGCGCGGACATCACGTCAGCGCCAAGGGGGCCTCCGTGGTTCGTATAGCCCTCCGCGCGGTCCATAACAGCAACCGCCTTGACCCCTGAGAGTGCTTCTGCAATGGCTTCTGCCGGGAACGGACGGTAGAGGCGAAGCTTTAAAAGTCCGGCCTTCTCTCCCTGAGCTCTTAAGGCGTCAATGGCATCCTTTGTCGTACCCGCCGCTGAGCCGAGCATGACAACCGCATATTCCGCGTCCTCCATGCAATACGCCTCAAATAAACCATACTCTCTGCCGGAAATCTCCGCAAATTCCCTGGCAACCTTAAGCACAACCTCCTCCACATGCTTCATACCCTCTGCCTGGTTACGCTTTGCTTCCATATAATAGTCAGTAATTGAATAAGGGCCCACCGCCATGGGGCAGTCCGGATTCAACAGATAATTCTCAGGCTCATATTCCCCGACAAATTCCTTTACCTGCCCATCCTCCAACAATTCCATATTCTCTACGGCATGGCTTGTAATAAAACCGTCCTGGCAAATCATAATCGGAAGCCTTACATCCTTATGCTCAGAGATACGGAATGCCTGCACCATATTATCATAGGCTTCCTGGTTATTCTCCGCATAAATCTGAATCCATCCCGCATCTCTGGCGCCCATGCTGTCTGAATGGTCACAGTTAATATTAATCGGCCCCGACAATGCACGGTTCACTAGCGCCAGCGCAAGCGGCAGACGGTTGGAGGCCGCTATGTACAACTCCTCCCACATATAGGCAAGCCCGCAGGAGGAGGTTGCCGTCAGGCTTCTTGCCCCTGCTGCCGACGCGCCAATCGCCGCACTCATAGAACTGTGCTCGCTCTCCACCGGGATAAATTCCGTGTCAACCTGTCCATTTGCCACAAAGGACGCGAAATACTGGGGAATCTCCGTGGAGGGGGTGATGGGGAACGCCGGAAATACATCCGGATTAATCTGTCTTAACGCGATTGCAATCGCTTCATTTCCTGATAAACGGTCTCTTTTTCCCATCTTACTCCACCCCTTCCATTGTGATTGCATTGAATGGACATGCCTTTACACAGATGCCGCAGCCCTTGCAATGCTCATAGTCAAATTCGCCTCTTTTTCCGTCTTTTACCGGAATACAACTGTCCGGACAGACAGGCGTACACAGTAGGCACTGTTTACATTTCTCCTCTATGAATACCGGCTTATCCGTGGACCACTCGCCTGTGTTGAAATCCTTTGACGTCCCTGCACCGGCAATCACCATGCCCTCCGTTAAGTCCCTCCATGTTGCTTTCACACCTAATTTCGTAATATCCGTAGCCATTACCGCACCTCCTCAAGCGCCATCTTAAGAGCCGCCATGTTGCCGTCGATTACCTCCGGCTTGCTGGCAAACTTATGGGAAAAGGATGCGCGCATCTCTCTTAAAAATGTATCCTCGTCCATAACCTCTGCCACCTTCACGATTGCCGCCAGAAGCGGTGTGTTGGGGAAATACTTTCCCATGGCAGCCATGGATACCTTGTGGGCATCGATGGTGTAGACTTTTCCTTCATATCCCTTCAAATGCGGGATAATCTCCTCCTTTGGGCGCGATGTATTGATAAGAATCGCACCGTCCTTTTTAAGACCGCTGGTCACGTCAACAGCCTCCAAAAGCGATTCATCTACAACGACCACATACTGGGGATCGTAGATATTGGAATGTACGCGAATCTGGGTGTCGCTGATCCGGTTGTAAGCCGTAATCGGCGCACCCATCCGTTCTGGTCCGTACTCTGGGAAACCCTGAACATATTTTCCCGTCTGGAACGCCACATCTGCAAGAAGCAGAGCAGCAGTCTTGGCACCCTGGCCGCCGCGGCCATGCCATCTGATCTCTGTAAGGTTACTCATCTTCCTTCATCCTTTCTTAAAGTAGAGTGGACTCTGTTTTTTCGTTTTATCACATCCACTATTGTACTTTAAGTTTCCTCTTATGTCTACAATGAATTACTTCCAATTAAAAAAATTCTTCTTCCTGTTACTAAGCGCCATGCCTCCGCAGCTTACCAAGGCTAATGTCAGATAGAGGTAAACTTTACCACCGTAACCGTCTCCCGTCTTTACCCGTCTTGGCGGGCTTGGCTCTCTTACCAGCCTCACAGTCTGATCCTGATCCTCCAAATCTTCATGGACTGCCACCTCTGTCTCATTCTCTGCCATATAAAGCTTCTCGAATACCACCAACTCCTTTTCCTCCAGACCTTTACTCTGAAAAGTAAAGTCTACATCAACCTTCCCTGAAGGCTTCTCCGGCTTAAATATCCGTTCTGCCCTTACTGGCGCGCCGTCAACCACTAATGCCTCGCCCGTCTTTTTATCCATAACCGTACCTTCTATCCTATATTCCGTATCCGGAATCAAGTTCTGATACTCTACCCTGTCCCTGATCGTCACTACATCCTTGATAATCAACTCCTTGTCATCATCCGCCTGATCCTTTGCGCTCGTCTTGATGGCCGGAAAATAGATGCTCTGCTTCGTCTCCTCCAAATCCTCATGGTTGGCAACCGGCGTCCCCTCATACTCAAGCGTCTCATAAATCACCGCCGTTTTTCCCTTAAGGGAGCTGCCACTCAGAGAAAACTCTACCGGAACCTCCCCTTCGGTTTCCTCAGCCACAAACGTTGTTTCCGCCGTAACCGTCTCTCCCTGGTCATCTTTAAGCTGTTCTCCTGTCTCATGATCCATAAGAACACCCTTCACTGTATATTCATTTCCGGCCAGAACATTAGAGTAAAAGACCATATCCGTAACGCCAACCTCACCGTCTGCCTGTGCCTGATGTGTCAGGGTCTCATCATCCAACGCCGTAGTCCAGACCTTGGGTATATGGACGGTCTGGGCCTCATCCTCTAAATCCTTATGAACCGCAACCGTCTCCTCCTGAAACCAGGACTTCTCCATAGACAACTCCTCGAACACCACAAACGTATGCCCTTCCAGTCCCTTCCCGGAAAAACGGAATGTCAATTCCACTTCGCCGTCTTCTTTCTCAGGCACAAAAGCCATATCTGCATGAAGCTCATTCCCGTCTGCATCCACTGCTGTTTCCTTCGTCTCCAAATCCATCAAGGTCCCTTCCAGATGATATTGATGCTTCGGTATCAGATTCCAGTAGGATACAGTATCTACTATTACCGCCTCCTCAGACGCCATCGCCATATTCGTTCCGGTTTCCTTGTCAACCGCCTGGGTCTGGATCCTGGGAAATTTTACCGTCTGGGGCATATCCTCAATATCCGCATGAACCGCAATACTCTTTTTCTCCGTAAACAACTCCTCAAACGCTACCGTCACCTTTCCGGCCAGAATACTTCCGTCGAATTCAAATACTACCGTCTCGTCTCCTTCGGCGTCCTTTGCCGTAAATTCCTTCTCTGCCCTAATCTCATTTCCTTCGGCATCCCTTAAAGGCTCGCCCGTTGACTTATCTATCAGCGTTCCCTCTATCCTGTACTTCTTGCCTGAAATCAGGTTTTCATAATGTACCACATCTTCAATCATCACCTGTTCTTCTGCAAACGAAATGCGTTCCCCTGTCTTAGTATCCTCGGCAGTCGTGGCTATAAATGGACAGTCTGTTTTTCATCCTCCAAGTCCTTATGCTCTGCGATTCTATGGTTCTGATACAGCAATTCCTCATAGACTACCACCGTCTCTCCTGAAAGCCCGCTTCCGTCAAACCGGAATTCCACCTCTATGCTTCCATCCTTTTTTACAGGTGTAAATACCGCCTGTGCGGTAATCGGTTTTCCCTTCCCGTCTGCCGCCGCCTTCTTTGTCCTGGCATCCATCAGCGTCCCTTGGATTACATACTCCTTTCCTGGCAGAAGATTCTCATATTTTACCTCATCAATCAGAGTTACCTCAGAATCCGCCTTTGCCATCCTCATTCCGGTAGCCTGATCACGGACAGCCGTGCCAAGCTTCGGGATATAGATGGTCTGCGCCTCGTCTCTGATATCTTTATGTACCGCAACCGTCGCCTCCTTGAACCATGACTTTTCTATGGAAAGTTCTTCAAACACTACAAAGGTACGGCTCTCCATATCTTTTCCGGAAAAACGAAACTCCAACTCCACAGTTCCCTCATTCCCCTTTGCTACAAATTCCGTATCCGCCTGAAGCCTCCTTCCCTTAGAATCAACCGCAGGTTCTCCTGTACTTTTCTCCATCAGCATACCCTTCAGGCGATACCCACATCCTGGAATCAGATGTTCATAAGAAACCCTGTCCACCACCGTAATCTCATCGGATGCCATGGTAAGGTTGATTCCCGTCCTGGGGTCTGCTGCCTGAGTCCTGATTTTGGGAAACTCTATGGTCTGCGCCTCGTCATGAATATCCGCATGAACGGCTATACGCTTCTTCTCTGTAAATAATTCTTCAAATGCAACCGCCGTCTTTCCCTCAAGCAAACTCCCGTCGAACTCAAACACCACGGTCACCTCTCCCTCGGCGTCCTTTGCCGTAAATTCCCTCTTTGCCGTAATTTCTTTCCCCTTGGCATCCCTAAGCGACTCTCCGTCGTCCTGATCCTTCAGGACTCCCTGTACTGTATACTTTTTTCCAGGAATCAGATTCTCATAATGCACCACATCCTCAATTAACACCCTCTCCTCCGCATAGGAAATCCCTTTTCCCGTCTCCTTGTCTGACGCTTCTGTTTTGATAGAAGGAAAATAAACCGTCTGTCCCTCGTCTTCTGTGTCCTTATGCTCTGCAATTACTTTCCCGCCATACAGAAGTTCTTCAAACACAACCAATGTCTCTCCCGCAAGCCGGCTTCCGTCAAAATGGAACGTCACCTCCACACTTCCGTTTTCCTTTGACGGTATAAACCTTGACTGGGCGGTGATGGGAGTCCCGCCGGCATCTGTCGCCTCCTTCTTCGTCTTTGGGTTCACCAGCGTTCCTTTCAGCAGATATTCCTTTCCCGTCTGAAGCTTCTCATACTTTACCTCGTCAGTCAGCGTCACCTGTGAAGCCGCACAGGAAATATGCGACTTCGTGTCATTGTCCGACACTGTGGTGCCAATCTTCGGAATAGAAACTGTCTGCGCCTCGTCCGTAATATCATGGTGTACTGCATATTCCTTGTTATCCTTCTTTAGAGTTTCAAAGGCTACCAGCGTCTTCCCAGAAAGCCCTCTCCCCGAAAAGCGGAATATGACTTCAACCGTTCCACTTGCCGTCTTTGCGGTAAATGTTGTCTCAGCTTCAATCTTACTCCCATGGTCGTCAAGCACCGCCCGTCCGGTCTCTTTATCCATCAAGATGCCGGTAATCTTATATTTCCGTCCGGCACGCAGATTTTCATAAGACACTGTATCCACAATGACCATATCCTCCTTCGCCTTTGCCATCCCGCTGCCTGTCTGATAATCAACCGCCCTTGTCCCTATGGCAGGAAAATGGATGGTCTGGGAATCGTCGTTGATGTCCGCATGTTCAGCCAGCTTTTCATTGCCAAGGTACAATTCTTCATATACCACCACATCCTTTCCCTTAAGCCTGGAGGCGTCAAAGGTAAACTCCACCTCAACCGACCCATTAGAGTCTTTTGGAGAGAAGGTCTTTGTCACTGTAACAGGATTGCCGTCTTTATCCGTCGCCTCGCGCCCTGTGGCTCGGTTCATCAGCGTTCCCACCAGACGATAAGTTTTGTCTTTTTGTAAGCCGATATAAGAAACCGTATCAATCAACGTCACATCCTCTGCCAAGGCATAATGGGTGCCTGTGGCCTCATCCTTAGCCGTGGTTTCAATGGCAACATCTGCATTCTCCACATTTCCCAGACTGACAATGTAGTTCGCCCTTGTGACAGTAAAGGAACCAGAATAGAGAAATTTCCCCTCATTGGCGCTGCATTTCAATTCTTCAATGGTATATGTATCGTAAGGAAGCGCGCCTGCCCCATCATCCACAGGAACACTCCCGCCGTCTGCATTAAGCCCGAACCACAGGCCGTTGCCTGCCTTCCCGCCGTTTGTCTTATAACTGTGGGCCGCATAAGCCGAGCTCGAAGAATAATGTCCGTTCTCATCCGTCATAATCACATGGGATTCCTTCGTCGTCTTAGACGTAATCCGAAACGGCACGCCGGCAATGGGTCTTTGGGTGTTCTTGTCAATCTTGGTCAATTCCACATCTCCGCGGATTACACTGTCTGCAACCCTGTATTCTGTGCCGTCCTCCACCATTCCCTGATTGCCGTTCTGGATAATCCGAGCGACATGGAGCTTTTCCGTCCCAAAATTCCCTGAACCGTCCATATAAGAGCTGTCAAGCTGATAACCGGACGGCGCCTGTATTTCCTCCACACTCAGGGTTCCAAGAGGCAGTCCACCCTCCAAAGCGCCGCCTCTGATTACCCATGATCTGTCTGCCTTCGCCGGAAGATTCTCCCTGGTATAGTAACCATTGTAAAAATTTACCCGAAATTGGGTATTCTCAAGGGATGCCGCGCCAAGGGCATCCCTTCCCTTTGTCTCCCGATCCACCTTGTAGATTACGGGTGGCGGCGCAATAACCGGCTCGTCACTGACCTTTAGCTCTGCCGTCTGCCCCGCCGTAACCTGAATCGGATATACCTCCAAATCCAGGGCATAGCCTTTTGCCGCTGTAATCTCCTTCACATAATACGTTCCTTCATCAAGAGCCGCCGTATCCGAATTCCCGTCCGCATCCGTAGTCAGAACCGCCGCCTGCTGTGTACATCCATTGTCACGGAACACGCCGTACCGTGCCCCTGCCAGGCTATAACAACTGTTTCCGTCTGTAATCTGCGTATTGGCCGAGGATTTCTTAAGCCTTGCATATCCCGCCGGATTCCCCTCCAGCCATACGATATCCTGATACTTGTCATCTCCGGTATTAATTACATATGCCGTGTACTGCCTTAAGCGGCTCTGGAAAGCCTCATATCCGGTATCCTGCATCAAATGACTAAGATCCTCCGCCATACTCCGTATATTTGCAGCCATAAAAGGTCCCAGACCTTTGAGCGAGCCCATGTACAGAAAGCCTATCAGCGCGTGGGCGTAGGCATAGACATTGTTTTTCTCCTCCATATAAATCGTCTTTCCGTATTGCTCATACATCTGCGGGTCGCCGCCAGGCGCGATCATCAATGCCGCTTTGATCATGTCGTTATTAAGCGCCGAGACACGGTAAGTCCCGTTGGGCGGACTCAAGGTCGGCTGCGCGCAATACCCCAGATATTGCTCTGAACCGGCAGTCACCGAGAATTCGCTTGTTCCCCATTCCCCATAGTTATGAACCGCCCCTGCCCGAATTACCACCTCCGTACCAGGCGCTGACCGGCGCATACGTCCTCCCGCCTGCTCACCGGCGCGGGCGCTTCTTCCAGTATCCGTCTTTTCACAGTCTTTCCCCCAGACATAGCCCTCTCTCGGAAACAGGTACTCCTTTTCCTCCTGGCCATTCGTCTCCATATCCGAGGCATCCACCCGTCTCACACAGGGCAGCACAACCAAAAGACAGATTACCAGTGTCAATAAAAGTGAAAGCCCCTTCTTCTTTCTTCCCATACATTGCTCTCCTTTCTGAACCAAACGATTCCAAAGCAAGCGCATCTGCAATCACTTCACACTGTAATTCCCTCAGACAGAACCCTTTTGCCTCCTTTCCAAAATATATTTTTTAACCTTGGGATTTGTTTCATTAATGAATTTGAACCTTTGATTATTAGAATGTAAGACTCTTTATAGAACTTAAAGAATATGTCAAACAAAAATGGTATTGGGTGAAACACGTAATGAACACTAATAGAAAATTTTAGGGAACACAAGAGCTGATAAGAACTACCAGCCTGTTTCTAAGCGATTGCCTCGCGGACAGCTCATCACTGTCCGCGCCGCTGCTTGGTAAAATATATTATAACAAATTATTCCAATCTGTCAATGCATATTCAAGATTATTTTCAAAACACCTCCATGCACAGCTTCTCCATCTGATCATGTACTGCCGCCACTTCTCTCTCATTCGTCATTGCCACAATCACATCCCCTGTCTTAAGCTTCGTACCTCCTCTGGGAATAATCTCATCAGATCCCCTCTGTATGGCCACAATCAGACAATTTGCCGGCCATTCAATCTCTTTTATCAGCGCCTCCTCAAGCCTTGAGCCTTGAAGCACAACAAAATTCTGAAGCACCTTCTCGCCGTGGTCCACAGCCTTTTCCCCTCCCTGCTGCTCCAGTATCCTTTCCAGGAGGCTTTCATAGATGGGCTTTGACCGAAGCAGGGTTGCCACAATGTACGCAGCCACAGACACGATAGACAGCGACATCATCTGGCTCGTCGAGCCGGTCATCTCAAAAATCAAGATGATACCCGTCAGCGGCGCGCGCACGATTGCCGCAAAATATCCTGCCATGGCAAGCACCACAAAATTATTGATATACATCATATCCAGTCCCATGTAATGTACGCCCGCCGTTGCAAACGCGCCTCCGATAAATCCGCCTAACACCAACAGCGGAAAGAAGATTCCCCCCGGCGCGCCAGAGCCGAAGCAGACCGCTGAAAAGACAAATCTTCCCACCAGGAAAAACAATATGGCTCCAAGCATAACATCCTCCGTCGTCAGATAGTCAAGGAGGGCATGTCCGCTTCCAAGGAATTCCGGCATGGTAAATCCAAGCACACCGGCACAAAAAAATGGGATTATGAGCTTCTGCGTCACGCTTAACCTCTTTGCATTGCGGTACAAGGACTGCACCTTTAATGTAAACCAGTTATAGAATGCCCCAAGAACACCGAGTATAATACCTAACAACACAATCATTCCGTAATATTCCGGCGGCAGCGGCCTGACAATCTGAAACTGGAATACAGAATCAACTCCCATGACCGTGGAGGCAATGAAATCAGCCGACAGGGAGGCGGTCATAACCGACACCAGCACAGACACGGAAAAATTCTTATGTACTTCCTCCAACGAGAACATTACGCCAGCCAGCGGTGCATGGAACGCCGCCGCAAGTCCGGCGCTGGCGCCGCAGGTCAGGAGGTACTTTTCCTCTGTCACTCCCCGTTCCATTCCTTTGGACACGCCTTTTCCAACCATTGCCCCCAACTGGATGGACGGTCCTTCTCTGCCTAGCGCCAGACCTCCAAGAAGGCAGAGGAAGCCTCCAAGAAATTTTGCCGGAAGAACCCGCCACCATCTCTGGTCCAGTTTTCCCGCCATCTCCCCCTCAAGCTGCGGAATTCCGCTGCCTGATATCATTGGCTCATACTTCAAAAGCTTTCCCACCAACCATGCCAGGATTAGAAGCGCCAAAAACCATCCTGCAATCCGAACAGGCTTCCCTTTGCAAAATTCCAGAACCATATTCAGCCATTTACCTGCGTATTCCAGAAACATCCTGTAAAGAACGATGACAAGTCCCGCAATTCCTCCGACTACAAGGCCCTCTCCAATTAATATCATCTGAAAATGTTCAGCGCGCCTAATCATACTGGATGTATCCCTCTCCATTATTCTCCCTCCCTCTTTTGCATTTCCACTTCTATTATACAAGAAGAACAGAAATTATCCAAAGTTTTTTTCAGACTGAATCTTGAATCCCTCACGCATACAGGCTATACTATTTGAGGGGAATCGACAAATATCGATTGCTTAATCCATTTTTATAGAAAGGACTTTATTTATCATGAAAATATTAATCGCATCTGACATTCACGGAAGCGCTTACTATTTAAGGCAATTATTGGCGCGATATCAGGCAGAACAGCCAGACAAGCTGCTTCTTTTAGGCGACATACTCTATCACGGCCCAAGAAATGACCTGCCAAAAGGATATGCGCCCAAAGAGGTCATAGACCTTTTAAACGACATGAAGGAGGATATCTTGTGTGTACGGGGAAATTGTGACACGGACGTAGATCAGATGGTGCTTGATTTCCCAATTCTTGCCGACTACTGCATCCTGTACGAGCAAAGGCATATGATTTTTGCAACACACGGACATGTTCATAATACCGCCAATCCGCCAATGTTAAGGGACGGCGATATCCTGCTTCACGGGCACACCCATGTCCCTGTGGCTGAGGTTTTCCAAGGAAAATACTATCTTAATCCAGGGTCCATCTCCATCCCGAAGGACGGAAGCGAACACAGCTATATGATGCTGGAGGACGGCGTATTTACATGGAAGAATCTGGACGGAAAGGTTTACCGTCACTTTGACATGAGAAACGGATTGAAAAATGAATCGGAATAAGAATGCATTTACGAACGGGTTACGAGACGGGATTCCCATTGCCTTAGGTTACTTCGCAGTAGCATTTTCACTGGGAATCGTGGCCAAAAAAGCCGGACTAGACCCCTTGCAGGGTTTTCTGTCCAGTCTGCTAAACCATGCCTCTGCGGGAGAGTACGCCGAATTCACCGTGATTTTGGCGAACGCGCCTTATATTGAGATGGCTTTTGTCATTCTGGTTACAAATATACGGTATCTGCTGATGAGCTGCGCATTGAGCCAGAAATTTGATACAGATACCTCCCTTATACACAGATTTCTTGTAGGCTTCGGAATTACGGATGAGATTTTTGGAATCAGCATCGGCAGAACCGGAAGGCTGAACCCTTATTATAACTACGGCGCTATGGCTATTGCCCTGCCAAGCTGGGCTATGGGTACTGCCATAGGAATCGTAGCCGGCAATGTTCTGCCTTTGTCCGTTGTCAGCGCTTTGAGCGTGGCGCTGTACGGAATGTTCATTGCAATCATTATCCCCGCCTCCAAGACAAATAAAATTGTCGGCGGAGTTGTAATTGTAAGCTTTGCGGCAAGCTTTGCAGCATCCAGGATTCCTCTGTTTGACCGCATGTCCGACAGTATGAAGATTAGCCTTCTTACCGTGATTATCGCCGGACTTGCAGCCGTACTATTCCCAGTAAAGGATGAGGATACCGTACCAACAAAGCCGGATAAGGAGGTGGCTGAGCATGACGCATAATATCTATATCTACATACTGGTTGCAGCGGCAGTATCCTGCCTGATTCGCGTGCTGCCGCTGACGCTGATACGCGGGAAGATTAAGAATCCGCTGATACGTTCATTTCTCTATTATGTGCCTTATGTAACACTGGCTGTCATGACATTTCCAGCAATTATTACTGCGCCCCAGATTCCGATTGCTGGAATCCTGGCATTGCTTGCAGGAATAGCCGCCGCGTGGAGGGGCGTCAATATGATGGGAATAGCCGCGCTTTGCTGCGCCGTTGTGTTCGTTTGTGAAGCGGTTTCAGCGTATATTATATAACGAAAGGGGATGTCCGCGCTACCCTGACGCGGCATCCCCCTTTATGTATTACTCAAGCCTTTTTCTTTTCAAAATAAGCGTCTATCTTATGCTTAATTTCTTCCATCTTCAGATATTTTGCCAGATATCCATCCGGCTTCAGAGATACCAGCTTTCTCACCGTCTCCGGATCCGTCCTGCCGGTCAGGAAGATAATTGGAATATCTGCAAAATCCTCCTCTGAACGAATCATCTCCAATACCTGTTTCCCGTCACAGACAGGCATCTCATAATCCAACAGCACCAGATCCGGACGATCCAGTGAAAGAGCACGGATTGCAGACATTCCCGAAGTTGCCAGCGCAACCTCATAATCCTCACAAAGAAGCTGCTTCATCCCCTGCCGTATCGTCATAGAATCATCCACAATCAGTATCTTCTGTCTCTGCGGAACATCTCGCTTCTTGAGATAATCGGCAATCTCAGCCATGGCGTTATCCGTCTCGATAGGAATTGCCGCCCCCTTCTCCAACATATGGGGTGCAATGACACAATAAGCAAAATACCCTTTTCCTGTATCAAACAGCAGACTCACCTGCATCTTTTCTTTCTCGAACACATCCTGAAACTGCTCATAGGTGAGAAGATTCTCCTCCTTAATCTCACATTCCTCAGCATCCGGCAGATGCTCCATAACACGCTTTACAAACTGTTGCGCTGTCAATCGGGTTGCGTTGACCAACATGGTATCCAGCTTATTCGTCTCTATCCCCATAACCTTTCCAACCGTGTTAAGCAACAATCTTTCCTCAAATGCCAGAAAAATCTCTCTATCTTCTTCCGACTGCTCAGTACCGTAAACCAGACGGCAGTATATCCCTCTCCCAAACTTTTCTCCGCTGTATGTGTCGCTGACCACATGGGATTCAAGCCTGAACATATTATATACTAACTGAAGAATTACCTTCTTCATAGCCTCAAGTTCTTCGTCCGGAAGAAGATCCACCCATTTGCTTATTCCCTCTCCCGTGATTGCACGGTCTTCCGTCAACGTGTGCCCAATCAGCCATCCGGCGCAGACGCCTAAGAAATGGTCAACCGCATCTTCGGAATAATTCGTCTGTTCCAGTTCTTTTTCAAGCGCAGGAAGCGTCTTCCTGCGGAATCCTTCATGAAGATGCCTGTGCACCTCAAGACCCGCATATCCAATAGAAGTCATATACTTTTCTTCCTCCGCAAAATGCTTCATTGCGTGATCTTTAAAATACTTGATTCCCTCCTGGCACGCCCACTGGCTTTTCTTCTCCTCTTTTCCAAATGCGAACAGCTTGTTAATAATCTTAAACAGCCTCTGATGCTCCTTGTCAATAACGTCTACTCCGATATTGTACTCTTCCTTCCATACTAATTGATTCTCCATATGAAACCCACCTTTTCCACAGTCTTTTCTTCTGCAGAACTTCTCTCCTTTCCTAAATTGCAGACTGCATCTGCTAAGAATTATACTTCATATAAAGCAGTAATTTTGAAAAATACTATCTTCACAGACAGCCTATCCTGTCTGTTACTTTTTACTATACTACGTATAGTAAAAAATATCAATCAGTATTCCTATTCACGACCAAAACAACTTCTTTTATACCACCATAACCAGAGTACCTGCACCAATCAAAACACAGCCAAGCAATGATTTCGCCGTAAAATCCTCATGCAAAAACAGAAAAGCTAAGACCCTCCTGTCGCTAAACCTGACAATATAAGAAACAGCCAGCTTTTTCTGCTTATTTCCGATATTCCATTTTGTGTATGGGTTAAAAATACCATCCCCCATGCCATAACTACCACAACTACTGTCCTGATTGCTGTCGCAAGATTGGAATTAACACCCTCGATACCTATTTTCGCCAATATTGAGGTAAGCGCCGCAAATACTGCGGATAACAATGCAAAAACAAACCACATATCCAACCTCCAAAATTCATTCCACTCCTAAAATCTCTCTTATTAATTCCATGTGGGGTATGTCCGGCTTCCTGCTATCCTCGTAATGGATGTTCGGGCCGGAGTCATCCGTCTCGTCAGCTCTAGCATATCCTCTCTGTTTATCATAATTTATAATCCACCTTTATTTCTCAATCTTAATATTTGTAATACTTACTTTCCGACGATCCCCTGACCTGCGAATACAGCCAATACCCCAAACACAGCGCTCAATACTGTATAAATGACTGCCAAATATATTTTCCCCTCTTTCATCATATCTGCTGTCTCCAATGCAAAAGAAGAAAACGTAGTAAAACCTCCGCATATCCCGACCTTCAGGAATAGTATTATTCTGGGATTCAAAAATTCTAATTTCATTGCTAAAACAGCAACAATTCCAATAATAAAAGAACCCGCAATATTTATCGTAAACGTTTTAATTGGAAATAAATATCCTTCTTTCAAGGGAACTAATCCTATTAAATATCTAAAGACCGCACCTATAAACCCGCCTGTTCCCACAACTATGCACTCAATCATGACAGCCGCCCCTTTCTCTTTTATTATACTAACATTCGAGATAAAAATTAGCAAGCCACTACTTTCTTCAACAGAAATTCCGCTTTTACATATGAATATCTATGCAACCTTGTACTATACAGTTCAATACGTTCTGGACTGAATAATTATTTTATAGTATAATGTCTACATGTTACGAAAGGAGTTAGTCCATTGAACAAAGAATTAAAAAAGAAAATGCGCGACATTTTGTTGGAACGGTATGGAGTAGACATTGATGAGGCGGTATGCCGTTTTTCAACGCAGAATTATGCTTTCATTTTTTCAGAAAGGCCATACATGATCCGCGTGAGTATCTCGCCTAAAAAGAGCAGAAAAGAGATTCTCAGCGAACTGATGTGGGTAGACGACTTAAAACCGTTCAAACAGACGATCTGTGAGCCGAACGAGTCGCTAAACGGGATTCTTCTGGAGGAATTCGAGATTGACGGCGTCTTATACCGCGCCAGTATGTTCCGTACAGCACGAGGGAACATCAAGCTGACTACCGAGATGAAGCCTATGTTCTTTATCTGTGTGGGCGACCTGTTGGGAACCATCCATCATGTCAGCACCAATGAAAGAGAACTGGGAATCCAGTATGGCCGTAAGAGGATGAAGGATACCTTTGAAGAATTAAAAAACCGCGTGGCAATAAATATGCCCCCTGAAATCGAAAAGAGGATTCAGGCCATTCAGGAGGAAGTAAACAATCTGCCGGAGGAACTGGGGCGGTATGGCATCTGCCATGGGGATTTTCATATTAATAACTTCTTTGTGGAGGAAAATAATATCTGGCTGTTCGATTTTGACGGCTGTACCTACGCCCATTATCTGTACGACGTAGCCAGCTTTGTCCAGGCATGTTTCCTTATGGGCTACAAAGCAGGCGAGGACTGCCGTAAAGTGCTTTATGAGGACATCCTGCCCTATTTTAAGATGGGTTATGAGTTGAATAAGAAATGTGACGAACATTATTGGGATCAGTTAGAGCTGTTTATCTCTTACCGTGTGGCAATGGCATACATGTCGCTTTTAGAGATTGACCAGTGCGGCGTTGTGGACAATCTGGAACAGATCAAGCAGTTTTTGGGCTACATAATTTCCCAGGACAATGTACTGGACGCCATGACAGCAGCAGCGAAAAAACGAGGAGATTCCAATGAAAAATGATTATATCGTCCGGCATTTATATCGTTCTTTTGTGATTGTTTCCATATTGTCTGCATTGACGGCGACAGTTGGGATGTTGATTGACAATATGATTGTGGGATGTTTTCTCGGCTCGGACGCATTGGGGGCAATGGGCGTTGTGGGACCTGTGAGCCTGCTGTTTTCCGCCTTTGGAAATATTTGTTCCGGCGGAGGGACTGCCAGGGCGTCCCAGGCCCTTGGCAGAGGCGACAAGGAACAGGTGTGCCGTATTTTCACTGTTACCATTCTGTTTGCGTTTCTTGTGGGAGTGCTTCTCACAATTGCCGGCTTGCTTTTTGCGCCGCAGATTGCCGATATTCTGGGTGCGCAGGGAACGCTGAAAGAGCTGACCACCCAATATCTGTATGGTTATTTTTTAGGCGCCCTTCCCACGCTTATGATGACAGCTCTGATGGGATTTTTCCGTATTGACGGTTCCCCTCGTCTCCCAATCCTGTGTATCGCTGTTATGACTGTATGTAACATTACATTGGATTTGATTATGGTGCTTGTATTACATAAAGGTATGCTCGGTATGGCGCTGGCGACGGCCATCAGTTATTTCATTGCCGTTTTGGTGGGCTGTTCGCACTTTACCAGGAAATACAATACACTGAAACTAACGGCGGTAAAGGGAATCGGAAAAGAACTGTCCTCTATGATTGTAACCGGCGCGCCTACGGCCATCAGCCGGATTAGCGATACCCTTAAAGTAATGATCCTGAATAATCTTATGGTAACTGTTATCGGCGTAGGTGCAGTCACGGCGCTGAATGTCCGGACACAGGCAAATAATATCGTAGGCGCATTGATTGTCGGCATCGGGCAGGCAGCGATTCCGGTGACAGGCATGTTTTATGGTGAAGAAGACCGGACCGCCCTTCAAGATACTTTAAAGACATCGCTTCGGATAGGAATGACCCTGTGTGTGGCAGGGGCTGTCATACTGCTTTTGTTCCCGTCATTTTTTGTAGGCATTTTCGGGGTAACGGAGCCCGCTATTATGGAAATGTCAAATATAGCCATACGGATGTTCGCTGTGGGAATGCCCATTGCCTTGACAAACACAATTATGATGAATTTCTATCAAAGTACCCGAAAAACGGGTCTGGCCACTTTAATCTGCGTGCTTCAAAGCCTGGTATTTACCGTGGCTATGGCGTTTCTGCTCATCAGACCGATGGGCAGCACGGGCGTATGGACTGCGTTTCTTCTTGGTGAAGTATTTACATTTATTACAATTGTATTATATGTTTCCATAAAGAATAGAAGATTTTCCCTGAAAATTTCATCCTATATGCTTCTGGAGGATGATTTCGGCGGCGCTTTGAAAGACAGGCTGGAAATTTCTATCGGCAACAGTATGGATGAAGTGATGAATATATCCTCTGGCATTTTGCGGTTAGAAAATAACTGGAATATAGACAAAAAAATGTTGAATGAAATCTCTCTGTGCATAGAGGAGATGGCCGGTAATGTTGTACAACATGCTTTTAAGCCGGAAGAAAAGAAGTGGTTTGACGTGCTCATTTTGAATAAGTCCGATTCTGTCGTTATACGTATGCGTGATAACGGCTCTGCCTTTGACCCTTCCGATTATCTGAATATGTCTGGGGACTTGGGCGAAAAAGAGACGTTTGGCATTAAAATGATCTCATCCCTTGCCGACAAATTTGACTACTCGCGCAATATGGGACTTAATGTCCTGTTTATTGCCCTTAATAAGACGGATTAATTTTAATAATAACGGAGGTAAACAACATGACTATTGAAAAAACAAATAACAACGACGGGCTTCTGATAGCTTTAGAGGGAAGGCTTGACACGACAACAGCTCCCCAGCTTGAAGCAGAGCTTAAGAGCATTGATGATGACATTACGAAGCTCACATTTGATTTTGGGAAGCTTGATTACATTTCATCAGCAGGGCTGCGCGTCCTGTTGGCGGCGCAGAAGGTAATGAACAAGCAGGGGAGTATGGTAATACGCCATGTGAATGAAACCATTATGGAAATTTTTGAGGTGACAGGCTTTCTTGATATTCTATCTATCGAATAGCGCGCAAATAAAACGAAGGAAGTATATCTCCATTATTCACGCAGATATACTTCCTTCAGCAAAGGGGCTTTCTTAAATCAAACTCGCCGCCCCAATCATCCCCGCCTTATTCCCAAGGGACGCCGTCGTAATCTCCGGCAGTTCGCCGTTCCCTCCTCCAAAGCATCCTTCCCGCATTATCCTGCGAAGGGGTTCAAGGAGCGCCTCGCCTTGCGCGGATAATCTACCGCCCAATATCACCAGCTGCGGACGGAAGATATTGACGATATTGACAATCCCGATGCCAAGGCGCCGGATATACTGGTCTGTCACTTCTTTAAGCTTCTCATCGCCCCGCCCTGCTTCCTTGAATATCTCTTCCGGTGTCAGTTCCCTCCCGACAGCCCTTCTGGCATCTCTTCGAAGCGCCGCGGCAGAAGCGTAGGCTTCCAGACAGCCCCTTCGTCCGCAGGTACAGGGTTCCCCATTCTCTATGATGACCATATGGCCAAGTTCACTGCCGCCGATTCCCCTGCCTTCATAGATCTCACCGTCTAAGATGATTCCCCCGCCTACTCCGGTCCCAAGCGTCAGCATGATCACATCCTGACATTCTCTGCCCGCACCGGCAACCGCTTCTCCAAGCGCCGCGCAGTCAGCGTCATTGGCAACCCGTATCGGCAGCGGAAGATATGCTCCCATCAACTCAGCAAGAGGCACTTGTTTCCATCGGATGTTATTGGAATAGCGGACGACGCCGTTCTTACGCTCCACTGTCCCCGGCACGCCGATTCCTGCTCCCACGCACTGTTCCATGGCAATCCCCTGCTCCTCCAGAAGCTCAAGCGTCCTCCTGCCGATTCTCTCGATAATTGTTTCCGGCTTTGGCACGCCTTTTTTCTGGCTTCCAGGCTCTGATACGCCTTCCATCGGTATCACCACATCGGCAAGTAATTTCTGGTGTATGTCCACCAGTCCGATCCGCATATCCGCGCTGCTGATATCAATACCAATCCGCACCGGCGCGGCCTTCTTACGTATTGTCGTGATCAGAGCGTCGCAGGAGCCTTCCACCTGATAGGCTCCGCTTCCGGCAGGCAGGAAAAAGCTCTCCCCTTTCTTGTACGCAAGAGTCTCGCCGCCGCTTGTAATCGTCCCTTCCCCATCCAGAATCAGGATACTGGCAAAGGATGCGTCAGATACATTTCCCTCCATCCGCTTCATGAACCTGCCGTCAAGATTCAGCTTGTCTACGGTGAAATAATCACAGTCCGCCACATGGGGATAACTGCTGTTGTCCCTGATAATAGGAACCCGGTTCGTGACTGCAAGCGCCTTCTCGATATGCAGATCCCGCTTCTTCCCATCCTTCCCCACTCTTCCATAATCGTAGACACGGTAAGTGACGTTAGAATTCTGCTGGATCTCCGCGATCAGGATATCCTTTCCGATCGCGTGTATGGTTCCGGATTCGATAAACAGTACATCCCCCTTGTGAACCGCCACTGCATTCAGGACCTCAAGAAGGGTATCTTCTTCAATCCTTCTGGCAAATTCTTCCTTGCTGATTTCTTTCTGAAATCCATAATACAAGAAGGCTTCCTTCCCTGCGTCCACCACGTACCACATCTCCGTCTTTCCGTACTGCCCCTCATGCTTCAAGGCGTAACGGTTATCCGGATGCACCTGTATGGACAGGTTATCCCTGGCGTCAATGAATTTGATGAGGATGGGGAAATCCTTAAAACGGCGGCAGTGATTTCCTAATACATCTTTTCCGGCTTCCTCTATATATTGACTAAGCGTCTCGCCTGCATGCTCTCCATTGACAATAGTTGAAGGACCGTCCGGATGGCAGGATAATTCCCATGACTCCGCCAATATGTCTCCGTTGTACTCCTTGCCGTATTCCTCGACCAGCCGGTGTCCGCCCCAGATATAATCCTTATAGCTTGGTTTTAATTTAAACATAGTCTGTAAATCTCCTCAAATATATTGCCGCACATTTTAGCCCAAACACTTCACCGCCTCCGTAAGTGACCGAAGCTTCGCATCCGCATCTTCTTCATCCGCACCCCTGACGCCGATATAGAACTTAATCTTCGGCTCCGTCCCTGACGGACGGATACAGCACCAGGCGGCATCCCCAAGTTCAAAATACAGCACATTGGACTTTGGAAGGCCGGTAGCAGTCTTCCTGCCGCTTGTCATATCCACCTTCACAGCTTCCCTGTAATCCCTGAACTGCGTCACTTTAAGCCCCCCGATATCCCTCGGCACATCCCGGCGGAGCTGTTCCAGCATCGCCGCGATCTGCTTCGCTCCGTCCTGCCCCTTAAGCGTCACCGTACACAGAGCTTCCTTATAATATCCATAAGTCTCATACAATTCCTGCATCTTATCGCACAGAGTCATCCCCCGGCTCTTGCAATAAGCCGCCGTCTCACAGATCGCCATCACCGCCACAACCGCATCCTTATCTCTGGCATGGGTTCCCACAAGACAGCCATAACTTTCTTCATAGCCAAATACATACTCATGCTCCTGATTCTGCTCGAAGATCTTAATCTGCTCCCCGATATATTTGAAGCCTGTCAGGGTCTCGATCAGCTCCATCTGATAAGCATCCGCAATCCTGCGCGCCATTTTCCCGGACACGATGGTTGTGACAACTGCTCCATTCTCCGGCAGCGTCCCCATCGCCTTCCTCTGCGCAAGCTGATACTCCAAAAGCAGCATTCCTGACATATTGCCCGTGAAGCTTACATACCTGCCAGTCTTTGTATCCTTCGCGTATACCCCAAGACGGTCTGCGTCCGGGTCTGTGGCAAGCACCACATCCGCATCCACTTCCTCTGCCAGTTTAAGCGTCAGAGCAAATGCATTCTTGTCCTCTGGATTGGGATAAGCGACCGTCGGGAAATTGCCGTCCGGCAGCTCCTGCTCTTTTACCACATATACATTCGTAAATCCAAGCTCACGAAGCAATCTTCTCACCGGAAGATTCCCTGTTCCATGAAGCGGGGTATAGACAATCTTCAGATCCCCTGCTGTTTCCCTGATAATCTCCGGATGCAGGACCAGCTTCTTCAGAGCTTCCATATATCTGTCGTCCATTTCTTCACCGAGCACGTGATAAAGCCCGGCTGCGACAGCCGCCTCCTTATCCATGGTCTTTACCATGGCATAATCCGCGATGGCATTGACCTCTCCGATGATCTCTTTATCCTTAGGCGCCGTGATCTGCGCGCCATCCTCCCAGTATACCTTATACCCGTTATACTCCGGCGGATTGTGGCTCGCGGTTATTACGATACCCGCCGTGCATCCAAGGTTGCGCACCGTGAAAGAAAGCATCGGCGTCGGACGCAGGGAAGGAAAGATGTAAGCCCTGATTCCATTTGCCGCAAGGCACAGCGCCGCCTCCTGCGCAAATTCCGGCGACATGTTCCGGGAATCATAAGCGATCGCAACGCCCTTTTCCTGCGCCTTCTCCTTGATAATGAAGTTCGCCAGCCCCTGTGTCGCCTTGCGTACGGTATAGATATTCATTCGGTTTGTGCCGGCTCCGATGATTCCGCGCAGTCCCCCGGTTCCAAATTCCAGCTCCCGGTAGAAACGTTCCTCAATCTCACCCGCATCCCCCGCGATACCTCCCAGCTCCGCTTTCGTATCCTCATCAAAATAAGAATCCTCTAACCAAAATTCATAAATGCTTCTCGCATCCATCCTCTTATCCCCCTTCATATACATTTCCTTAGAAAAAATGTATTTACAAACGCCGTAAGCCCAAATCCAAAGGTCAGATATAACGGAATCGCAGCCGCCAGGAGATTCCCTCCCATAATAAAGCATATCACAGGAATGCTGTTTATCACCACCATTAGAAATGTAAAATGAAAATTGCGCACCGCCAGAAAGAGGCTTTGCTTTATCATTCTCCCTACCTGCGTCTCGCCTTTCAGGAGTACAGGAAAGATATAGCAAAATATCATTTCCCAGATCACCGCCAGGCATCCGATTCCGACACCGATGCTCCGCCATGGACCTTGCGTGCCTCTTCGCATGCCTCCGACAAATGTTAGGTCAAACACCAAGAGGCACCCTGACAGAAGAATCAGTATCCACACCTTTGTGCTCGTTCTCAGGTGCTTCTTCCATGCTCTGGTGTAATTACGGAACGCCGAAATAAATTCTCCCTCTGCCATATCGTCGAAGGACTGATATAGTGCCGCAAGAGACGTTCCAATTGTCACAACCGGTATAGAGGATATCAGAAACAGGATGTTAAGAAGCAGCACATCCCCTGATCTCCCCATAAAATCAAAAAACGGATTATCTACGCTTAACTTTTTCACCAAATTTTCACCTCATCTTTCGCATCACTCACAAAGATACCTCTGGAACTCTTCACACATCTTCTCGTGCCTTGTATCCGCCGCGAATACCAGATATACCGGATCTCCTGATTCCTCCACCACTGAATCTCCAAGCATGGTCGTCTCCACCGGAATTTTTTCTTCCATGAACACACCTCCCTGCTCCTGACAATATTCATAGAAGCTCTCCGGTATGACCATCGCGTCGATCTCGCCTGCCTGCCAGTTGAAGAAGAACTTCTCATAGGAGCTTTCCTTGACACTCTCTAACTGCTTATCCCTGTAGGAAATCTGATAGTCTGAGTCAATCAATATCTCTCCCGCCTTCACCCCCGTGTAAGCGCCGAAGTCCTCGGCAAGCTTCTTATCTCTCGCGTAATCCACCTCCTGATTAATCAGCACACAGGTGAATTCCTTCCTCCTGTCTCCCCATCCGATGTGATAGGCCAGAAGGAGTACAAGTCCCAGCAGGATACATACGAGCAGTATATGATACCAGTAATAGCCGGTAATATACGCAAACGCCTGCTTTCTGTCCATATCCGCTGTTTTCTCTCTGATATCATTTATCCATTTACCCATACGTTCCTCTTATCCGTGTGCCGGAGCCATTTTCAAATACGTTCCAGGAGCTTCATATTCCTGTCGATCAGCTCGCATCTCTGCTTCACACAGTCCGGCGACCTTAAAGGATCCTTAGGCGTGTGGAAGAGATAGTCCTCAAGCTTCGCAACCGTTGTTGTTGCCACATGCATTCTTGTATCGCAGGATGCATAGTAGATGTATACATCTCCATTTTCCCTGGCAACCGCTCCGTTCGTAAATACGACGTTAGACACATCGCCGATCCGTTCTTTCCCCAGCGGAACCAGAAATACCCCTGAGGGTTCGGCGATTACCTTTGAAGGATCTTCAAGCTCCGTCCCGAATACATAGAGGACATACCGAAGGCCAGCCGCGGTATTGCGTACCCCATGGGCTATATGTATCCAGCACTTTTCTCCTCTTATGGGAACTGCACCCGCACCGTTTTTGGATTCTGTCAATGTATGGTAGATTCTTCTGCTGATGATCTTTTCTTCATCAATCACCGCATGCTCTATGTCCTCACACAGTCCAAACCCGATTCCGCCGCCACTCCCGGTCTCGATAAACCCATCCATCGGGCGGGTATAGAGCGCATATTTTCCATCCACAAATTCCGGATGAAGCGCCACATTTCTCTGCTGCGGCGACCGAAGCGTCGTCAGGTTATCCAGACGCTCCCAGCTCTTCAGATCTTTCGTCCGCACGATGCCCGCCTGCGCCACCGCAGCCGACAGCTCCGGCGCTTCTTTATCCTTGCTCTCTGAGCAGAAGATTCCGTAGATGTATCCGTCTTCATGCTTTGTCAGGCGCATATCATAGACATTGGTTTCCTCCGGACAAGTATCTGGCAGTACCACCGGATAATCCCAGAACCGGAAGCCAGAGACACCGTTTTCGCTCTCAGCCACTGCGAAGAAAGACTTCCTGTCATTTCCCTCTACCCTGACGACCAGATAATATCGCCCGTTAAGCTCTATGGCGCCGGAGTTCATGACCGCATTAACGCCGAGACGCTCCATAAAATACGGGTTCGACTCCGCATCCAGGTCATATCTCCAGTGCAGCGGTATGTGCTCCCTCGTCAGCACAGGATACTCATATCGGTCATAGATTCCGTTATAATAATCACTCTTTTGATTATTTCTGCCAATCAGTTTCTCATATTTCTCTAATTCTGCATAATATCTGTTGTGTATCATGCCTTCCCTCCTGCTTCTTCTTTTCAGCCGTTCAGCCTGCGAATCACCTCTATACACATCCGTCCATTGTGGTAAGGGCATTTCCATGGCTCCACGATCGGCCTGGATACTGGCCTGTCATTTTCATCCGCCGACCAAAACCATTCTCCTCCTTCCCGCGGGTCAATCAGATACTTTGCAATATACCCCCAGAGCATCTTTGCCGCTTTCAGATAAGCCGCCTCCTGCTGGTTCTTCTGGTATCCGTTGACAAATCCGACGATCCCTTCCGCCTGCACCCACCATACCCTGGTCTTATCCTGTACTCCGTTCTCCGCCTCATTCATCAGCGCGCCTTTATAGAAGGCGCGCTCATAGATATGCCTCGTAATCTCTCTTGTGATCGGAGACATCTTCCTTTCATATTCCGGATCTCCCAATACTTCCAGGCCCCTGTCCACGAGCCATGCTGTCTCGATGTCATGTCCGTAAGAATACAGATCGAGCAGGGAATTCCAGTCTTTATCAAAGAATACCTCCTGCCTTCCAAGCGCCGGATTATAGAGCTTCTCCGCCATGGTATCCATCATGAAGCGGAGTCTGTCCGCCACCCTTTCCTCATGGCTTACCCTGTATAATTCCGTATACGCCTCGAACACATGGAGCAGTGTATTCATCGTCTTCTCTGCCATCACGCCATTCTCAGACAATTTCTCATTGTCTGCCGGTTTGAAATCTCTGGTAAATGCTTCCAGATAATAACCGGACGAATCAGTGCATTTATCTTCAATCAGAGTCATCAGCTTCTTCGCAATCCCAAGCGCCTCCTCATCCTTCACCGCGTCGTAATAAGATGACAATGCATAGATGGCAAATGCCTGGTTATATGTATGCTTCATATCATCCTTTGCCTGTCCGTCACAAGTGACCGACCAGAATACTCCGCCGCATTGCTTATCCATGCAATACTCTTTAAGAAAGCGGTACGCATGTACCGCATCCTCCTTAAGCTTCTCCTTTTTCAGCAGCTTATACGCATTCGAGAAGAACCACAGAATCCTGCTGTTCAGGATACATCCCTTCTCATACTGTCGATCCACCCGAAGCTCATAATCCATATACCCATAATATCCGCCATACTCCTCATCCCGAAGCCCTTCCCAAAAAGGAATCAGCCCTGTCTCCAGATGCCGCCGGATTTCCTTCACAAAACTCTCCATAATCTCCACCTGCATCCTTATCTCCTGCCGATCTCGCTGTCTTCTTCCCGCACCACGCTATGTTCCTTAATATATTCAACAATCTCCTCCACCATGGTAAACGCCAGCCCGACATAAGTATCCGCCGCCCCATAATAGATCGCAATCCTTCCGCTCTCGCTGTCATGGAGGGTCGCGCACGGGAACGTCACATTCGGCACGAATCCCCGTTCCTCATACCATTCTTCCGGCGTCAGCAGGAAATTCTCACAACGGTACTTCACAACCGACGGATTATCAATATCCAGAATCGCACCGCCAATACTGTAGACATACCCGTTACAGGTTCCGGTCACGCCATGGTAGAACAGAAGCCATCCTTCCGTCGTCTCAATGGGAGCCGCGCCGCCGCCAATCTTAAGCATCTCCCACCATTCCTTGCTCTTGCCCATCACATGGCGGTGCTTCCCCCAATACACCAGATCCGGACTCTCGGACACGAAAATATCACCGAAAGGCGTATGTCCGCTGTCGCTTGGCCTTGAGAGCATCACAAAATTGCCACCTATCTTCCTTGGGAAAAGTACCGCATTCCGATTAAATGGAAGGAACGGATTCTCTATCCTTGTAAATGTCTTGAAATCCGTTGTCTTCGCCATCCCAATCGCCGCCCCGTAGAAATCCTGGCACCAGATCAGATAATAGACGCCTTCCACCTCAACAAGCCTTGGATCATAGGCATATACCGGCATAAAGGGGGTCCCTTCTTCATCCACGAACGGAATCTTCTCCTCATCAAACTGCCAGTGCACCGCATCCTCACTTCTTCCTAAATAGATATGTGGAACACCGTTCACCTGTTCCCCACGGAATACTCCGATAAATCCCTCCCCGTACGGCATCACCGCACTGTTGAAGATCCTAGCCACTCCCTTCACCGGATTTCTTCCGATAATCGGATTCTCCTTATAACGCCACACCGGTGCACCATTAAGCCCCTCTGGTCTCTCCTGCCACGGCACATTCGGCACCTGCGGCGCTAATATCTTAACATTATTCATTTTTCAAACCTTTCTATTTCTTCTATACTTCCTACCCTTTGACTGCCCCATTTGCCATACCGCTGTATACCTGCTTCTGGAATACCAGGAAGAACACCAGAATCGGTATGATCGTGATAATAACACCGGAGCAGATATAGTTATACTGGTTTCCGTAAGGTCCGGTAAACGTATACAACGCCGTAGATATGGTTTTTAATTCCGGTAGCTGCAGATACAGGTTGGAAGAATAATACTCGTTGTACACGCTGACGCCTTTGAGCACCAGAGATGTCATAATCGCCGGTTTCAGAAGCGGGAACAGAATCTTGAAGAATACTCCAAAATACGTACACCCGTCCATAATCGCCGATTCATCCAGAGATACCGGCAGATTCTCGAAGAACTGCAGGAAGATATAGATAGAGATAATATCCGTTCCCATCAGCACAATCATATACCCATACAGATGATTAATAAGCCCAAGAGAATACATAATCTGATAGATCGTTACCTGCATCGCGATACCCGGAAGCAGGGATGCGAACAGGAACAGATTCTCAATCATTCCCCTTCCAGGGAATCGGAACCGGTTAATTACATACGCCAGCATAGAGCCTGTGAATACGGAAACTGTAAGTACGACCACCAGAACGATTGCCGTGTTGGCAAATCCCCTCATCATGTTTGCTTTCTCGAACGCAATCTTAAAATTCTCAAAATACGCAAAGGTTGCCGGCATATCCAGAACCGATGTAGACGCATACTCCTCGTTAGTCTTAAACGCTGTCAGGATACAGACACAGACCGGAACCAGCGACACAATAGACGCCAGAATCAGCGATACATATTTGATTACCGAAAAAACATAAGATGAAAATTTCTTTCTCTCTCTCATGATACCGTACCTCCCTTTGCCTGCATTGCCTTACGCGCCTTCTCTGCTTTCTTTCTCTTACGGACTGCCGCCTTGGATTCATCACTGCTGCCGTCGTCGAATACATACTTGAAAAATAATTTCTGCCCGATGGTACAAAGAATAATCAGAATCAACAGAACGATCGCCATCGCGCTTGCAAGCCCAACCTTCTGATTTTCATGGGCGATACGGTTCATGATTACAAAATATGTACCTGTACCCATGGTACCATTTGTGATAACATACGGAGGCTCGAAAGCGCTTAAGCATCCGCTGACACAGAGGATAATATTTAATACAATAATAGACTTGATACTTGGCAGGATAATGTAACGGAACTGCTGCCACCGGTTCGCGCCGTCCAGGGACGCCGCCTCATACAGATCTGTATCCACGGACATCATAGCCCCAAGGAACAGGACGACATTCTGCCCTGTATATCTCCATACCGACGTCGCCGCAAGCGAAACATTATTGATACTCTGATCCTGCAGCCACAGCGGTATCTTATCCGCATTCATCCCGAACATCTGAAGGATCGTATCCAGTACGGCGCCTCTTGCATAGAAGAACTTGAAGATGAAACCTACCGCAATACCACAGATCAGATATGGAAAGAACAGTGACGCCTTGAATACGGATTCTCCCCTTACCTTGAACACCATCATTGTCGCAAAGAAAAGCGCGAGCGCAAGCTGTACGACTCCGCCGCCCATGTAGTAAAGACTGTTGAAAAGGGAACCGAATATCTCTTTCCGTTCAAATACTTCTGCATAATTCTTCATTCCTACGAATGTCCTTGCGCCCAGATATTTCATATCATAGAAGCTGAACTGGATCATCTTGCCGAAAGGAATGTATGTGAACATGAGCAGTAACACAAGGGGGATAAACAGGAAAGTGAAGATTACCAGCCTGCGCTGCACCTTGCGGCTGCAAAACCATTTCTTAAAGGATTGTTTTTCCATTGTTTCTCCTTTCTTATAAATACATTCAATTACTCTGTAATCTCCGCGCCGTTCGTCTCCTGTGCCTCCGTCCACTTCTGATTCCATTCGTCCATCAGATCGTCTAATTCCTTTGTCCCGTAGAGAGCAGCCTCCAGAACCTCGCATACCGGATAGTCTCCGTTCAATACCTCGGCTGAGTTACGAATATCATCGTACAGGCTTTCCTCACCCTTTATCGGCGGGTTATCCGACAAAAGCTCCACTCCTTCAAATTCTGCCAGTGAATCCGGAAGCGGCTCTCCCTTAAGCGCCGGGATACTTCCTTCGTCATCGAAGATCGGTGACTCCTCAAGCATCCATTTCACATAGAGCATTGCCGCAATCTGATTGTCCTCACTCGCCTTATTGTTGATCGCATAAGCATAGTTTCCTCCGGAAGACGCCGCGCGCTCACTTCCTACCGTGATCGGGAACGGGAAGTAGCCGATATCATCCGGATTGTCCCCGGCCTCCTTGAACTGCTGTACGCACCAGGAGCCAAGCACCATCGTCGCAATCTCACCCTTGTTGATCATGCCCTTGGAGGACTCCCAGTCACTGGATGCCGGATCTTCCTCTACCAGCTTGTCCTTAACTGCTGAATATAAGGTGTAGAACACTGCGTAAGGACCACTCATCTCCTCGTTCTTTGTAAATGGATCCTTCTGATGGAGCAGCTTGTTGTTCTTGTAATCCGCGTCTGCATTGGATGCAATTCCTACATAATCGTTCCAGGCCCCCATAGTCCAGCCCGCGGAGAAATTCGTATACAGCGGTACCGCGTCTGTATTGTCCTTAATCAGCTTAAGATCCGCAAGAAACTCATCCGGAGTCGTCGGAAACTCTGTGACGCCCGCATCCTTCCAGACCTTCTTGTTGTAAGCCACACCGCCTGCCGTACCGCCGTTAGGGATACCATATACCGTGCCGTCATAGGTCTTCTCTGTTACAAAGTTATACCTTGCATCCAAAGTATCAAAATCTCCCAGCGGGGTGAAATACTCTCCCATCTCACTCTTCTCCACCGTAGCGGGAATGAAGCAGATATCTCCCCAGTCACCGTTGGGCAGACGAAGGGTCAGAGATTCCTCATAATCCGTAATACCTTCATATGTAACCTTAATGTTCGGATACAGCTTATTAAACTGGTCCGCATATCCCTTGTAAACCGTATCCACGATATCCGTACGGTTCGTAAGGATCTTGATGTCTGCTTTCAGTTCCTTATAGTCATCCCCGTTAAGCTTGTCGATAGATGGCACGTCCACCTCTACGACTTCTCCTCCGCCTTTGTTGCCGCATGCCGCCATTGATACGCTCATTGACAGAACAAGTGCAATACTAAGTACTCTCTTTTTCATTGCCTACTTACCTCCATTAAGTATTTTTAATGTATTTTAAGTTAATTAAATTTTAACTCCTTTTTATAAAAAATTCAATTACTTCTTTTTGTATTGCACATTTTCGTATTTTTATATACAATTTATTTTACTTTTTTTGTATATTTTGTATCATATCACCTTATATTTAACTTAAAATATTAATTAATTATTTTTTAATATTTAATTAATAAACATGCCATAATTCATGCCCTGCGGGCGGATGGACTTCGTCCATAAGATATGAAATCAAGAATTATAAAAAAGGCACAGGAACCATTCCGCAAACGATTCCCACGCCTTTTTAATTATATCTCTCTATGAACTCAATCTATCTTTGCCTTCACGCTGTTTTTCCACACAACATGTCCGGACACAATCTCCAGCGTCCCTGCTCTCCCCGGATTCCGTAGCTGCTTTAACACCTTATCTACCGCCACCTTGCTCATCGCCTTCGTGTTCAGTTCATAAGTCGTGATCTTCATATCCGCATACCCCGGATACAGAAAATTATCGAATCCGGTCACAGATATATCCTCTGGAACTCGGTATCCGCGTTCCTTAAGCTTCTCCACAGTAATGCCCGCCACCAGATCGCAATTACATACGAAAGCCTTCGGCAGACACTTGGGCAGCTCAAAACCCACCTGTCCCATGGCGTCTCTGTCCTCGATCACCCACTCGTCCGGCACCGGCTTCTTATGCTCCAGCATAGATTTCCTGAAACCGCAATACCGGTCCATAATGCTGCTTGTCGCGTAGATCGAACCGATAAATCCAATCTCATGGATCCCCCGTTCAAACAGAAGCTCCGTCATCTGGTATGTCCCGTAGAAATTATCCGCAATCACCGCATCCTTCGCGATCTCATTGTCATAGAAATCTAGGAACACGATCGGCATCTCAAGCTCCGCTCGCAGCTTACGGATATACCGCTTATCAATTTCGCCGATGAGAATCAAGCCCTCTATACTGTTATTCTTCACAATCTGCGGCAGCTCGAATGTCCGTTTCTCCGCCTCCTTCTTCAGCACCTCTATGGTCGTATAGCACCGCTTCTCCGTAGCGACCAACGACAGCTCCTGATATACCTTCCAGTAATAGGTTGCATACTGCGCCAGATAATTCTCTGCGATCAATACACCAATCTTTCGGAACTCCCCTGCATCCGGCTTCTTCTCCTTCTTAGCAGAAGAAAGCGGTTCATACCCCATCCGCTTCGCGGTCTCTACGATACGCATACGCATATCGCTGCTGACGCCCTTGTTCCCAGTAAGCGCGTTATGCACTGTCACCGTGCTCACACCCGTCTCCTTTGCTATATCTATCAATCTGACTTTGCTCACATTGCACCTCCACCAAGAGATCGGCACATCTCGTCTGCTGCCCCTGTCTCTTGCGCAGCTTCAATTCATGCTTACTCCCGCATAAAATGATACAGCTTACTCTGGAAATCTCCCTTGACATCACAGATTATAAAGCCGCATTCCATCAGTTCTTCTCCTGTATATACTTCTTCGGTTCCTTCAAGCCTGTATCTTGACGCACCATCCAGTCCGCGGAGCCGTATATTCACACTATGCATATTCGGCTGTCCAAGCACCTGCACGAACGTTACCAACGCCTCTGACATATCCTTCGCCGCAACCTCCCAGCAGTCGTAAGGCTTCCGGTCCGTCCATGACGCGATCCGGTAATAATCTCCCGTCTGAATCAGTCCATGATATCTGTGGTACTGCTCTACCTGTCCGGCAATCTGCGCCCTGTCCTCTTCGGAGATTTTTGTGATGTCCAACTCATATCCGAAGGTTCCGGCAAGAGCTACATTCCCTCTCGTCTCAAACGGCGTATTCCTCTCTACAATATGGTTCGGGCAGTCACTGACATGCGCTCCCATCGTTGACAGCGGATAGATCAGCGCCGTCCCCTCCTGAATCCTGAGCCGTTCGATGGCGTCCGTATCGTCAGAACACCATATCTGAGGACTGTAGTAAAGCATTCCCGGATCGAACCTCGCACCGCCGCCGGAGCAGTTCTCCAGAAGAAGCTCCGGGAAATCTGTCACCAGCCTCTCCTGCAGCTCATATAATCCCAGGACATACCGATGGAACAGCTCTCCCTGTGCATCCGCCGGAAGGCACGCACTTCCCATATCGCTCAACTGCCGGTTCATGTCCCACTTCACATAGGAAATGGGCGCGCTTCTTAAGATCTTCGCCACGCACTCATAGACATAGTCCCTGACCTCCTTGCGGGAGATGTCCAGCACATACTGCGCCCTGCTCTGTCCCGGAGTCCGTCCTGCTATCTGGATCGCCCAGTCCGGATGCGCACGATACAGTTCAGAATCTGGGGAAACCATCTCCGGCTCAAACCAGATACCAAACTCCATCCCAAGGTCACGCACCTGTCTGACCAGATCCGGTAATCCGGTCGTCAGCTTTTCTTCATTCACGTTCCAGTCCCCCAGGGAACTGTCATCCCAGTTCCGCTTTCCGAACCATCCGTCGTCCATGACCAGCATCTCAATCCCATTCTTCTTCGCCTCTCTTGCGATATCCAGAAGCTTCTCCGTGTTGAATTCAAAATACGTAGCCTCCCAGTTATTGATAAGAACCGGCCTCATCTTATACTTGTATGGGCTGCGGATCAGATGCTCTCTGTAGAAATCATGAAGGGAACGGCTCATCTTCCCCAATCCGCTGCCTGAATAGACCAACACCGCCTCCGGTGCCTGAAAACTCTCCCCCGGCGCCAGTCTCCAACTGAATTCATCCCCATGAATACCCATTACCATACGTACATAACCAAAATGAGTCACCTCTGCCTGCGCGATAAAATTACCGGAGTATACGAAATGCATCCCATAGACCTCTCCGGTCTCCTGGGTAGTCTCCGGCGTCACAAGCGCCAGAAACGGATGCTCTTGATGGCTGGATGCGCCCTTCACAGAAGATACCATCTGCTTCCCCGGACGCACGCCTGCCCGCTTTATATGCCGTTCTCTCGCCCAGGAGCCGCACAGATTCACCATCTCAAACTCCCTGTTCTCCATGTCCAGACACGCGCTGTATACCTTCTCCAGGCGCAGTTGATCTTCTCCTTTATTCTCTACTAACACACTTCTGGCGATCACATCTTCCTTCTCGAATACGGAATACAGAAGCGTCACCTGAAGTCCCAGAAACGGATCCTTACACACAATACGAAGCGTCTGCACCTCATCTGCTCTGCCAAAAGACGCCGGAAGCCCCTCAAGCGCCGGTTTCCCATCCTCAATACTGTGGCTTTTATAAAAGATCTCGCTCGCCATACTTCCGGCGCTGTTCCTGACATCCAGACAGCTCTCGCGGTAATCCCCAATCCCACCGGTTGGATACTCCATTGGAAAGAAATCCAGGAACGAATTCTTCTCACGTTGATTCACAGAAGGCGTGAACGGCGCCTCCTGCGTCCGCATCAGGTGGCCGCCTCCAAACTGCCTGAGGCGCTTCCCATAGTATACATGTCCTACATACCCCTCCTCTGTTATCCCGATTATATAAGTGGTGCCCGCCGTGTCTAGCTTAAACATCCGCCTTGTCCCATCATACTGAATTCCCATGCCTTGTCCTCCAATTTTAATCTTTTTTGCTTAAAATTTTAATTAAATTAATTGTATATGACGCTATTTTAACCATAAATTGGAGAAAAAGTCAATCTTTTGTTGAAGATATTTCTTAGACATACTCCTTTTTCTTTATTTTATGCAATCCCAATACCAGCAAAACACCCAGAATTCTTCGTACTCCCACGACCTTGCTTGGTCGCCGAGCAGAAAACGTATGCGGGTAAAACATATGGTTCATTAAATTAAGTTATACCAGCATCACGAACGTCCCCGTTACAATGAATATCAGTCCCAGACCCGTTCTTTTTGAAAGCTGCTCGTGAAAAACAAAATAAGAAAACACAACTGTAACGACAATACTGAGTTTATCAATAGGGACAACCACGCTTGCCAGTCCATCCTGCAGCGCCCTGTAATAGCAGAGCCATGACGCGCCCGTAGCAAAACCTGACAGACAGATAAACAAAAACTCCCTTTTAGAGATTTCCTTTATCCCATGCTGCTTCCCTGTTACAAAAACCATCAGCCATGACATAAGCAGTACTACAGCCGTGCGGATTGCCGTGCCAAGATTTGACTCCACGCCGGTGATTCCCACCTTGCCAAGAACAGCCGTCAGGCTTGCAAAGACAGCCGAGCCAATGGCATAGAAAAACCATCGGTTTCCGCTTACAGGCTTTGCCCCGTCCGTTCTTTTCTTTTCAATCATCAGAAATGTACCGACGCTAATCAAAACGACAGCGGCAGCTTTTGGCAAATTGATTTCTTCTCCCAAAAAAATAAAAGCAAACAGAATGGTAAGACCCACACTGGACTTGTCAATGGAAACTACTTTATTGATATCGCCAAGCTGCAATGCCTTAAAATAGCAGAGCCATGACGCGCCGGTGGCAAGCCCCGACAGGATGAGGAACAGCCATGTCTTCCTGCTGATCTCCCCGATCTGTGTCTGTGAACCGGTCAAGAAAACCATCAGCCATGAAAACAGCAGAACCACAACTGTCCGAACTGCCGTCGCCACACTGGAATCCGTTTTTCGGATACCGCATTTTGCCAGGATTGCAGTAATTCCTGCAAACAATGCCGAACCAAATGCAAATAAAACCCACATAAAAACTCACCCCCTAAACCGGTATCCGGCGCCCCAGACGGTTTCGATATAACGGGGCTTTGCCGGAGATTTTTCTAATTTCTCCCGCAGCCTGTTAATATATACGGCAACCGTCGCATTATAGCCCATCTGTGCTTTTCCTTTGATTGTTTCCAGATACCTTCTCTGCGACTCCGGCGTTCTGGCAGCTCCGTCCAGAAACCCTTCCACATAAGCCTGGCCAAAATCTTCCTGCTCGTCAATCCCAAGTTGCGGGATTGTTATTTCATTATTTCTGGGAAAATGAACAATAACCTCCGTCCCGTTCCCAATATTACTTTTCATTTCGATGTCCGCATTATGGAGTCTGGCAGCGTGCTTCACAATGGATAACCCAAGCCCTGTCCCGCCGACCCTTTTTGAATGGCTCTTATCAACCCGATAGAAGCGTTCAAAAATACGCCCCTGATGTTCGGGCGCAATTCCAATCCCTGTATCCTTCACCGATAAGCCGCTGCCGCCTCCTCCTTACGTATACTCAAAGACTGGCAAGGATAAAGGGCTGAATCTGGAAGAATTGGCACGACTGACGCGCATTTCAAAATCTGCCCTTGTCAGCTATGAATCTAATGAGTATAAAGAAATCAATCATGGCAACCTTATCACGCTGGCAGATTTTTATGGAGTGTCCATTGATTATCTGTTATGCTGGACAGAAAACAAGGAACAGGGAGTAATGAAATGGCAGAGCTTCTGAAAAGCGGTCGGATTAACAACCGTCTGCGGTGTGAACTTGCCACCCACAAGAATTTTACATTTTAGGCATTGGAGCAGTATAGATACCTAATTTGTGAAAGTTGTACCAATCAGCGATTGTTTTTTCATCAGCAACATGTAATGCTTCAAATCATTCAAGTCATTAATTGTATGAATAATATCGTTCAATATACCTGCTGTACTCAAAAATGCAGAAGAGTCACAGATTCCGCCTAACAATTTTCCCCTTTGGAAACAATCCTTTGCCAGCACCTTAATTGGTTGTGTATTTTCACTTCTCCACGTCATCCCACCAATTAGAATAAGAGCTCCATAATCATCTGGAACAGATACAACGTCATAGTCTGGCAGCACCTTAAATCCACCGATTGATTGAACGTAATCTTTTGATAAAGATACCGTTTTTATCTCATAGCTGCCTTGTCCTAACATAGAAATTGCAGATGAAATGTAAGCGGCTTCCCAATCTGCATATTGCTAAAAAATTACAAATAAAATTGTTTTCCTCATATTGTTCTCCTTTATCAATTTCGATTTAAACTTATAACCTCATAACCTGTTACAATTTCTTTACAATTTCGATTGCAGAGATAATTAAATCATATCGGATATTCTTTTGCGTATTCCAATTTCTGGAATCCCACTCCTCACCGCTTACATCATCACCGGCATATAATAACTGAGCAAGCGGAATATTGTAATACTGAGACACCGCAAAAAAGCTGCCGCTTCCATTTTTACAGTTATACATCCCTCGTTTCGCCTCAATTCAACCATATCAGGAGTTTCTCTGTATATAGCATCGCTTGTCCATGTTATCCCGATTGTAAATGGAATCCCTTTTGGATATTTATTCTTCAATACCAAGTCTTTTACCTCCATTTCGATTTGTCAATGAATCCATTATATCGCAATCACTTTTCAGAGGGAATAGACTTTAGAAAAAATCCATTTCAATGTAATGGACACTATTCCCCTGAATCTAGTCTTTTGTGATGATAGGCTGCCCCTGCTGGCATTTCACGATGATTTTGTCCCCTGCGGAGAATTCGGCCTGTTCCAGCCAGTTTCCCTGTAATAGAATCTCTCGGAGCTTTGCACTATCAACGCAACCTATCTCCGGCAGATTGAGGGCGGGATCCTTTTTCGCTCTGGATAATTGCATAGGATTTTTCTTTCAGCTCTTCCCATTGCTCGATGATTTTCATCACCTTATTTTTCTGTGCATCTCTTTCCTCTTTGTATTTATACAGGCATCCGGATTTATGCTGGCAGCTTAGGTGTTCAAGCATTAAAACATAAAAAAATGAAGGAAACGTTGATTTTCCAGCGTTTCCTCCACTTTTCACCAATGCCGCAGACCGGAATCGAACCGGTACGGGAGATTAGTCCCGCAGGATTTTAAGTCCTGTGCGTCTGCCAGTTCCGCCACTGCGGCATTCCTTATGATGTAATAACATCATAAATGGGACCTATAGGGCTCGAACCTATGACCCTCTGCTTGTAAGGCAGATGCTCTCCCAGCTGAGCTAAGATCC
>ERZ808044.239-NODE-239-length-73492-cov-4.777184_pt1 | contig 73492 bp, 80 predicted proteins | sample MGYA00380195_ERZ808044 | MGnify/ENA primary metagenome ERZ808044 (study PRJEB31490, sample SAMN06133423) | mouse gut metagenome | isolation source: Z7_2 | host: mice | place: China: Chengdu | collected 2015-05 ...
GTCAAAACCTCTCTGCAAAAAAGAGGAATAGACCGCCACCACCGGCTTCAGCCCTGCCGCTGCCATACCGGCTGCAGAGGTAACGGCATGCTCTTCCGCAATTCCCACATCAAAAAATCGGCCGGGAAACTTCTCCCCAAAGGCTTTCAGCCCTGTCCCGTCCGGCATGGCGGCAGTAACTGCCACCAGTTCGGGATGAGTTTTTCCAAGTTGGCATATGGTGTTGGAAAATACATCTGTATAGGATGGATTTTCTTTCTTTTTTAAAGATTTCCCTGTAGCAATATCAAAAGGATCCACCCCGTGGAAACGGGAGGGATTCTTTTCCGCAGGACGGTATCCCTTTCCCTTTTTGGTAATGACATGGATCAGCACCGCGTGATCCAGCCGCTTTGCTTCCTTAAAAATACGGGAAAGCTGTTTCATATCGTGGCCGTCCACCGGGCCTAAATAGGTAATTCCCATATTTTCAAACAACATGCCGGGAATAATAAGCTGTTTGATACCGTTTTTGGTACGTTTGATTCTGTCGATAATAGGCTGTCCCGCTCCCGGAAGCTTTTCCAGGGCATCGGTAACCCATTTTTTTAAATCATTATAGCCCTCTCCTGTCCGCAGGCCGCTTAAGTATTTTGACATACCCCCTACATTTTCGGAGATGGACATCTTGTTATCATTTAATACAATGATAAAATTTTTCCGCATCCTGGCCGCATTGTTCAGGGCCTCATAAGCCATTCCTCCGGTGAGAGCCCCGTCGCCGATAACCGACACCACCTTATAATCTTCATTCATCAAATCCCTGGCCTGGGCGATTCCCAGTCCGGCAGAGATAGAGGTAGAGCTGTGGCCGGTGTCAAATGCGTCATAAGGGCTTTCTTTTCGTTTGGGAAAACCGCTTAAGCCGCCGTATTGGCGCAGTTCATCAAAAGCATCTTTTCTCCCGCTTAAGATCTTATGGGTGTAGGACTGATGGCCCACATCCCAGATAATCTTATCTTTGGGGAGGTCAAATGCCCGAAACATGGCTATGGTCAGCTCCACCACTCCCAGATTGGAAGCTAAGTGGCCGCCGGTACGGCTGATTTTGTCGATCAAAAAGGTGCGGATCTCCTCTGCCAGAACAGCTAATTCCTCTGGCTTCAGCTTTTTCACATCCTTAGGGCTGTTTATCTGTTCCAGTATCATGGCGCTCCTTATTTCTCTCTGGTTACCAGCATGGTCACCAGTTCCTCTAAAAATATATTTTTCCCCGGAAGAGCCTGAATCTCCTGTAAGGCTTCCTGAGAAATAGCAGCCACATCCTCTCTGGCCTTTTTAAGGCCTTCTAAGGTTACATAAGTAGTCTTACAGTTTTTCTCATCGCTTAAAACCGGCTTTCCCAAAACCTCCTGGCTGCTGGTAACATCCAGGATATCGTCCTGGATCTGGAAGGCAATGCCAATCCGGCTGGCCGCCCTTTCCACTCTTTTTACAGATTCTTCATCCGCGCCGCCCAAAACTGCGCCGATCATCATGGATGCTTCCAGAAGAGCCCCTGTTTTCAGGCGATAGATAAAGTCCAGCTTCTCTTTTGGAACCGGCTGGCCGGCCAGCTCTACGTCCACAGTCTGGCCGCCAATCATTCCATAAATTCCGGTTTTAACCGCCAAAATCCTAATCGCTTCCCCTACTCTTTCCGGCTGGCGGGAAAGGAAAAATGCCCGGCAGGCCGTCTCAAAAGCGTATACAATCAGGGCGTCTCCTGCCAATACTCCCATGTCCTCCCCGTAAGCCGCCCAGGTGCTCTTTTTTCCCCGGCGGTACTCATCATTATCCATACAGGGCAGATCATCGTGAATTAAGGAAGAGGTATGGATCATCTCAATGGCCGCCATAAAAGGTTCCGCCAGCTCCACAGAACCGCCGAACAAGCGGCAAACCTCCTGCATAAGCATAGGGCGCAGCCGCTTTCCTCCGGCCTTCATACTGTAATTCATCGCCTGGAAAATAGTCTTTTGATATCCGGTTTCCCGGGGAAGATAACGGTATATTATATTCTCCACTTCCCTGGTTCTCTTTTCAAGCTCCAGCTTAAATTCCTTCATCGTCCTGCTCCTCACTCAGTACAATAATCTGTTTTTCTACTTTATCCAATTTGTCATTGCAGGCCTTTACCAGTTTCATTCCCCGTTCATAGCAGGCAAAGCTTTCCTCCAGGGAAATTTCTTTGGCTTCCATCTGCTTTATCACTTCCTCCAACTGGTCAAAGGTCTCTTCAATGGTGATTTCTTCTTTCATACGTTCCTCTTTTCTTGACTTAAGAGACCGCGATCTATCTCTTCCACCGCCTCTGACACGGCCCTGATTTTACCGTCCTGAACATGGATATTCAACACGTCCCCCGGCTTTATCTGGCGGACGGAAACCACCTTCTTTCCGTCCCTGTCCCCTACAAAGCCATAGCCCTGGCTCAGCTTCTCCAGAGGAGACATTCCGGATAAGCGGCCGGAAATAAGGGCCAGCCTGTGCCTGTCTGTTAAAAGCCTGTCCCGGATCATCTGGTTCATTCCGGATTCTATATCTGCCGCCCTCTGCCGCCTGTCATCCAGCTTTTTCTGAGGGTGATTTAAATTTAAACGGTAGCGGTATTCGCCTGCCCGGTAGCGGTTTTTCTCTACCTGACGCTCCATAGATCGGATCAGGGCTTGTTGAAAGGCTTCCGTCTGTTCCGCAAACTGAAGATAGTCAAACACAGCCAGCTCTGCCGCCGCCGATGGGGTTGGGGCCCGCATATCCGCCACATAATCGGCTATGGTTACATCCGTCTCATGGCCAACGGCGGAAATGACCGGAGTTTTACAGGCAAAAATCGCCCTGGCTACGATTTCCTCATTAAAGGCCCACAGATCCTCTATGGAACCGCCGCCTCTTCCTACTATAATTGTATCCAATCCCATACTGTCCAATCGTTCAAGTGCCTTTACAATGCTGTATTTTGCCCTTTCACCCTGAACCTGGGCCGGGCAAAGAATAAGCTGAACGTAAGGGTTTCTCCGCTTTGCAATATTCATAATGTCCCGGATAGCGGCTCCGGTGCTGGCAGTAACAATGCCTATTTTCCCGGCATATCTGGGAATGGGGCGCTTGTACTGAATGTCAAACATTCCCATCTCTTCCAGCTGGTCCCGCAGGGCCTCAAAACGCCGGAACAAATCTCCGGCTCCATCCAGGGTAATCTCCCTGGCATAGAGCTGATATTTCCCGTCCCGTTCATAGACGTCCACGCTGCCCTTTGCCACCACCTGCTGGCCGTCCCTTAGCTGGAACGCAAGTCCTTTTCTCTGTCCGGCAAACATAACGGCCGCCATAGATCCGCCCTCATCTTTTAAAGTAAAATAGATGTGGCCGGAGGTGTGGTATTTACAATTTGACACTTCTCCTTTAACGGCAATACGGCTTAAGGCAAAGTCCTGGGAAAACATACTGCGGATATAGCTGTTCACCTGAGATACACTGTAAACTCCCGCCATCCTACACCAGCTTTGCCAGAATCCCGTTTACAAAAGCCGGGGCATCGCTGCCGCCGAACTTCTTAGCCAGCTCCACCGCCTCATTGATGGCCACCTTTTCCGGGACTTCCTCATCATATTTCATCTCGTAAACCGCAAGACGGAGAATGGAAAGCTCTACCTTGCCCATACGTCTGGTTTTCCAGCCTTCCGCCACCTCATCAATCTTTTTATCCAGCTCCGGCACTATTTTCATAATGCCCTCTGCTCTTTTATAAAGTGTTTCCTCATCTGCCTCATTTAACTCCACGCGATGCAGAATCCGATTCACTCCTTCCGGACTCATCTCGTCCTCCTCCGGAGCCTGGAAATACTGTTTCAGCTGCTCTTCCTTATCCTCTTCCTGGTAAAAATCCGCACAGAAGAGCATTTTAAAGCAATGCTCCCGCAATTCTCTTCTGGTCATATAAAGTCCTCCTGATTTGGAGCTATTATAACAAAAGCCAACAAGTTTCACAAGACCGGAAAACTCTATCCTGCTAAAAATGTTCGAATATTGTCCAGAACCTTTTGACTTAGCAGTACAAAGGCCTGTTTGGTTCTCCCCGCGGAAATCCCCGGGCAGGATACCTGAGACAGTTCAAAAAAGTCTTTGCTGACCTCTCCGGCAGCCGCTTTGGTATCGCAGAAAAAGTAATTGCCCTCCCGGCGCACCCACTTTTCTAAAGCAGCGGAATCAAAGCCCGGGCCAATTGAGGTGTTAAAAAGGATTTTTCCATCTCCCAGGGTCTTAAACTCCTCCTCCTGCAGCAGGAGGACATTTTTATTTAAGCAGGTAAATACCACCTGGCTGTCTGCCAGCAATGTATGAAGAGGTTGATAAGAAATTCCTGCCGCCTCAGCATCCTCCTTGCGGCTCCGGCTGTAATAAGAAACCTCCGCTCCCATAAACTGAAGGGCCTCTCCAATCATTCTGCCGGATACACCAAGACCTATAATCCCCACTTTTAATCCTGTAATCTCCACCGGCTCGTCCTTCCACATAGGACGGTCAAATCCGTGTAAAAGTCCGATAAGCTGGTGAAGCACGTATTCTACCACGCCTCTGTCCCCGTAATCCCGGATCCCCAGAACCTGAATTCCCTGCTTTCTGGCCCAGGCAATATCCACGTTGGCGCTCTCCTCCGAATACAGGCTGCAGCACATGCCAATGTAGCGAATAGAGGGACACTCCTTCATTACCTCCCCGGGAATCCTGGAAGTATAGCTGACCAAAACCCCGTCAGCGCCGTCAATCCGCTTTATTATCTCTTTTTCACTTCCGGGTATATCCGGATAAAGGATTACTTCTTCTGCATATTGGTACAGCTCCCTTTCTGCCTCAGGGATCAGGCTTACCGGCTCAATAGCCACTAATTTTTTAAATTTTTTCATTAATATATTTCCTCCTCATTTGTACCGGCACGCGCCGCTACCCATCACCTGGCCGGGCTTATTGGAATACTACCGGAGAACTTACGTTTCTAAGAAGGGATACCACGCTCCAGGCCGCCATCTCGCAGGTGCCGGAATAGATGTCGATAACCGCTTTTACCCCTTCCGTCTCCATAGTAATTCTGTGATCGTCTCCTTCAAAACCGGGGACACTGGTAATCTTTACTCCGGTAGCATCTGCTCCGGTACTGGCAAGAGCCGTAGCCACGGCTACATTGACCTTGGTGGGAAACAGGGCAATCGCCTCGCTGGCGTTTCCGGAAAACACTTCTCTTTCCTCTGTTTCCGTCATCAGGCTTTCCGCAAAAATAGGCGTGCCCCTTAAAGAATCCGGACCTTTTCGGGTGGAAATACCGGAAACTGCCGGCTGGTTCTTCGCCATACTCATAAGGGACAGGGTACGCAAGGCGTCAAAACCTCCGATGACTCCGCTGGACAGATACAGCTTTGTTCCCTCCCGGGCGGCTGTCTCCTTTAATTCTTCAAAAAGCCCGTTATCAGAAAATGCCCCCATAGACAAAACCACCAGGTTTGCCCCCTGGGAGAGAACCTTTTTTCCGATCTCCTTTACCGTCCGGGGATTGGCTGCTTCCGCCACAAAATCCGGTTTCAGAGCCAACAGCTCATCTATATCCCGGCAAGCCTTACAGCCTGTAAGGACAGCTATTTTTTCTGCTGACTCCATGGTCCGGCTTACGGCGCCTACCAAATCGTAGTCCTCTAAAAATCCGTCCTTCCATGCCTGGGCAATAACGGTTCCCAGGTAGCCGCAGCCTACAAGCGCCAGTCGTTTCTTTTCCATAATAATCTTCCTCCTTCACTGTTCCGTTTCCGGACAGAAAAAAAGCTGTCCCGTCTCAAGTGCAAAACGGCAGCAGCTTTTTTCGACATTTTATTTCTCTTCTTCCATATTGACGCCGGCAATTTTGATATTAACCTCTAAAACGTTAAGTCCTGTCATATTCTCAATGGCATTTTTAACCCGATCCTGAACCTTGGCGCTGACATCCGGAATATTGTATCCGTATTTTAAATTCAGGGAAAGATCTACACAGGCATGCTCTTCTGTTACATCAATCTTAACGCCCTTTGACAGATTCTTCATACCCAGCTTTCCTACTAGTTCATTGGTAATATTACCGGCCATAGAGTCTACCCCGTCTACCTCAGTAGCGGCAAGGCCTGCAATAATCGCCACTACCTCGTCCGCAATCTGCACTTCTCCGATTTTATCTTTTTCATATAGTTTATGGGTACTGCGATTCTCTGCTTCTGCCACAATAGTTTCCTCCTATCCCATTAAGTTAGATCGATTGTAACAGTTTAGACAGGGTGTCTTCTTGGCCGGCTGCACCGGCCAAGAAGCATCGGATGTCCATCCGATGGGAAATTTGATAGGAATTTTGACTTACAAGCAAGCTTGACGTCAAAATTCCTATCAAATTTCCCGCCGTCTCAACTGTTACGTTCTATTATAGCAAAAACAAACCTGTTTGGAAAGGTCTTTTGGAGAATTTTCCCCGCCCTCTGAACTGTTGCGTTTTTACTCAGCCAGGTTCAAAAGGGTAATTACAATCTGATCCGCCCCCACTTCCGCTTTGCGCTTTACAATATCTTCGATCTGGGCCCGCTGGGGATCCGTAATGCTGGAGGCGTTTACCACCACGTCTACTTTATCGCTGCTGATGCTGACTACCGGATCGGAAAAGCCCTTTGCCATCAGCAAGGTCTCAGCGGCATTTTCTTTTTCTGCGATCTCCGTCAGGGCTACCATATTCTGGATAGCCTGCTGCTTGGCAGCTTCCTCAATGGTGGGACTGTTGACAATCTCCATCAGAGCCTCTTTATTTTTTGCTCTCACCTGCTCTCTGCTGAGCTGAACATTGGCTATGTAGTCGGAAACGCTGATTCCGCTGGTAAGAACTGCCTCTCCCGGATTGTCAATTCCGGTCTGGGATGCATCTGAAGTTTCTGTCTGGGCTCCTCCTTCTGTGTTCTGAAGATTCTGAGAGGTCTCTCCTGCCGCCAGGTCTACGGACGGCAGCGGATCGGCTCCGGTATTTCGCTCTCCTCCATCCAGTCTGTCGATATCCTCTGCATCCTGATCAAGGCTTGCAATCTCCTGGTACTGTCCGTCCCCGGGATAAGTGCCTGCAACCTGGTTTTCTGCCAGAAGGTCCTCCTCGGAAATATCCGTTAAACCTGCCTCAAAGGCCCCTCCTGCTCCCAGGTCCTCTTTCCCCGCATAGTTCAGATATCCGGCTGCCGCAATCATAATTGCCAGCGTGGTAATGATGAACTGGTTTCTGCGAAACAGACGCTTCATATTTAGCTCTTTTAACTCTGGCTTTACTTTGCTGATGTCCCGTTTTTTTAATTTCATTTCCCTCGCTCCTTTATTCCACCCGCTTTAACACTTTTATTTTATGAGCAGGAAGACCAAATAATGCTTCCATGGCTTCAGAAATTTCTGCTTTTATCTGAGGGCTTCCTCCCCCGGATGCACTAATAATGATCCCTGAGATTTCCGGACAAATTTCCTTTTCGATTACCGGCTGACTCTGTCCCGCGGTTCCCGCTCCCGTCATAATTGTGGTTTCCTCCTTATCTGACTGGGAAATCTCTCTCTGCCCCCCGCCCGAATCCTGTTCTTTTGTAACTGAGGACGAGGTATTTTGATCCACCCGGATCACCTTTTCCTCCGAAGATTTCAGCACAACCATAACATCCACTTCCCCTACCCCGTCAACATTTTTCAAAATCTCCTTAATTCGGGCCTCCATCTGGGCTTCGTATGAACCGGTAAAGCTCCCGGCAGCTTTCACACTGTCCTGTCCGCCCCACACCGCCGCCTCTTCTCCTTCTTCCCCGAAAAGCAAGCTTCCTTTTCCTTCTGTCTTCCGGTTATCCGTTCCCTGTGTCTCCTTTCCGCTTTCGTAAAAGCTGCCGCCGCTGTCTCCCTTCTTTTTTCCCGGCACTGCCAACAGCATTAAGGCTGCCCCGGCCAGCATCAAAAGCAGCCACTGCTCCTTTTTAATCTTTCCACTGAATTTCCACATAGCGCTCCTCCATTCCATAATAATCTGCAATCCTGCGTTTTAAGGCCTTTTCTTCCTCCGGCCGGGCTTTTACAGGACTTGCAAAAGCCGGGCGATTGTCCTCCCGGGAAGAAGAATCGCCTTCCCCTCCGGAAATGGAAATTTCTACCGGCTTTACAGGAGTAATTCCGCCTTCTTTTTCTTTCTCCCCTTCTTCCGTTACTTCTATTATAATGGAAAGAATTCTTCCATAGGAGCCGCCCTCCGGATTTCTGTCCACCTCTACTTCTGTCTTCCGCACCTGAACCCCCATGGCCTCTGCCATAGCTGTCACATCTTCCTCCACCTGGTTCTCATATTGATCTACTAAGGCGTACAGTTGCCCTCTTTCCATATCAGAAAGCTGATGGCGGAATTCTTCTGCTTCTTCCTGAAAGGTTATATTTTCAAAAAGAAATGCCAGCTTCTCATCCAGGCGAAATGCTCCTGTCACCGGCTTTATCACCAAAAGGATCAGAATCATCCCGGCAAAAAGCCGGATATATTTTTCATAGCTTTTCTTCGGCAGCAGATTCATCAGTACGGTAATAAATATCAGGTAACAGGTGATCTGCCACACCCATTCTAACAGTTTTTCCATGAATCACCCCGCATAATAGGTCACATTGGTAAAGGCGCAGAGAATCGCCAGGGTGACGGCAAAAAGTACCAGGGCTGTCCAAATCAGCTGGATTAAAAGCTGGTGGGCCGTAGAAATCCCATGGATACAGGCTACCACCCGTTTGTCACAGACCGGTTCTAAAAGAGCGGCTGCTCCGTGATAAAGAAGGGCCAGGACCCCCAGCTGAATCAGGGGCAGCGCTCCAATTGCCGCCAGAATTACCACTGCTGCCGCTCCCATGGAGTTTTTGATTAAAACCCCGGCTCCCAAAACCGCCTGGGTTACGGTCCTGGCCCCGGCTCCGATTCCCGGAACTGCTTCTACCAAACGGAATATTCCTCCTTTTCCGGCGGCATCCACACAGGGCAATACCATCCCCTGGATAAACTGGAATCCCAAAAGCAAGCCTGCCATGGTTTTTAATCCCCACCGTATTATCTGGCTCACCAGTTCCGTAAGCTTTGACAGACTGTCCTCCCTGGTAATTTTCCCGGCCAGAATCAAGAGAGCATATACCTTAATAAGAGGGAGTCCCACTGTCAGACAGATCCACTGGAAAATCGCCATCATCCCCAGAGTGGTCTCATACAATGCTCCGCTGGCCATACCGGCCCCTGCAAAGGCTACTGCCAGGAAAAAGGAGGGCAGAAGGGCTCTCATAAATTCCATCAGATGCTCCAGCACCCCGGATGCAATTTGGATGCTCTGGAAAAATCCGGCCGCCAGACAGGTAAACAATAGCAGATAGGTGACAAAAAAACCTGTTTCAGATATCTGGCTGCTGGAGATTATTCCGGAAAATCCGGAAAATAAAGCTCCTACAATCCCCAACAGCACCACCTGTCCCAGCAGCCGTCCTCCTTCTTCCACCTGGGAGAAAAGGGCCTTCCTTACCGCCTGTCCTATTTCTTTTGCTGCCTGGCCAAACTGACCTTTGGCTATGGATGCAGCCAGGGATGTAAAAGAAAGCTCAATTCCCTCCGGTTGATTTTTTCCTAAATATTCGTCAATGGATTCCATATTAAATTGGGAGAAATCTAAGGAAGCCGGATCCTCTTTCGGGGATTCATAAGAAGAATCCCCGGCCTGGTTCTCTTCATAAGGCTGGCTAAAGGAAACGTTTGTCATGGAAGAATCCGGGCCGGGAACCGCCAGGGCTGTGTCAGAAAGGGCCAGAGTCCACGCCACTCCCACCACAATTTTCCATACTATCCATTTTCCTCTCTTTCTCATACTAAAAATCCTTCCATTGTCTCCAACAGGGCCAGCACCACCGGCATACTTACCGCCAGAATTGACAGCTTTCCGAAAATCTCAATCTGTGTTCCGATGGATGCATATCCCGCATCCCGGCAGATTCCGGAGGAAAATTCAGCTACATAGGCAATTCCGATCATTTTCATCAAAACCGTTAAATAGACCTGGTTAATTTTTATGTATTCCTGGATTTTCCGGGCTGCCTCCAATATGGTTTCCAGCTTTCCGATTCCATAGGAAAAGATAAAAAGGCCTGCAGCCGCAGCCAGATACACCCCGTATTCTCCCTTGAGAGTTTTAAATTGGATTGCCAGAAGTACTGCCACAATCCCCAACGCCGCCATAGTGATTACGCTCATGAACCCTCTCCTTTCCCCAAACTAAAGAGCAAACAAATTTTTTATGGTCTCGAATAATTCATAAATATAGGGAACCATCCAGAACAACACCAGCACCAGGCCTGCCAGGCTGGTCAAAAAGGCCTGCTCCTCCCGGCCGCTGTGTTTTAAAACCTGGCAGATAACCGAGACCAGGATTCCCACAGCGGCGATTTTAAATATCAGATTAACTCCCATAAATCCTCCTTTATTTCCGCAGGCTAAAGCAGCGCAATGGTAAGGAACAAACCGCCCATTACCCCCAGACTCATATACAGACGGCATCTCTCCCGGCTATGGTCTTTTAAAAACCGGATAGTCTCGTCCAACTGCTCCAGATAAAGCAAAATCGTCCTCTCCTGCATGCTGATATCCAAATACCCCAGGCTGTTTCCCAGGGCTTCCAGCTTCTCCCAGTCTTCTTTTGCCAGCGGAAGATTTTTAAGTTTCCCGGCCTCCTCCTGCCAGATCTGAGGAAAAGGCGTTCCGTCCCGCAGTTCCAGCCGTCTGGCTGTCTCCAAAAACAAATCTCCAAAAGCCCCTCCTCCCTTTCGCCCGGCCTGGGAAAGGCCCTCTGCCAGGGTTGCATGACTGTACAAAATCTCTCCTTTTAAAAAGTACACAAGCTGTCTTAAGGCTTCCAGAAGGGCCAGACGCTGTTTCCACAAGCCGGCCAGGCGCCAGCCCAGCCCGGAAGCTCCTAAAATCAGGCACACTGCTCCCGCTATCTTCATAAGCCCATCCGTCCTGCCGGCGGTTTTTCCGCACTTTTAGAGCCCCAATTTCCATATAAAGCGCCCTGATCCCTGTCATAAACGTTAAGGACTGTACCGGGATAGGGGCGGTTCCCCAGCACCACATATCTGGAGAACGTTTTTTCCTCCACCAGCCTTTTTAATATGGGTTTTTCCTTTAAATCCTCTATAGAATCTCCGTGAACTGTAGCCAAAAGCCGGCAGCCGCAGCTTCTGGCGTATTCAATTGCCCGAAAATCCTCCTCACTGCCAATCTCGTCTACCGCCACCACCTGAGGAGCCATGGTTTTGATCAGCATCATCATGCCGTCTGCCTTTGGACAGCAGTCCAGTACATCTGTCCGCATGCCCAAATCATTTTGAGGGATCCCCTGGCAGCAGGCCCCCAGCTCTGATCTCTCGTCAACTACCCCTACTGTCATTCCGGCAAAAGAGGAGCCCCCGTCTGAAACCAGGCGGATTAAATCCCGCAGAATCGTTGTTTTCCCGCACCGGGGCGGAGAAATTAATAATGTAGATTGGATTTTTCCGCTGCTCTGCAAAACAGGCAGCAGATTAGAAGCGCAGCCCTTTTTCTCATGGGCAATTCGCACGTTTAAAAAAGATATGTACTTTAGAGTTTTTATCTGTCCATAGCCGGATCCGGGCCGGTTTTCCAACACTGCCTGGCCTGCCAGTCCAACCCTGTGGCCTCCCTGCAAGGTTAAAAATCCCCTGCGTACTTCTTCCTCAAAAGCGTACAGGGAGTAGCTTCCCATATATTCCACAGTCTCCCGGATTTGAGACGCTGTTACGGAAAAGGCCCGGGTTCTGGCAGTTACCGGCTGGCCAGAAAGAGAGAGGAAAAATTCCTCATTGCCTTTTACCAAAAGTACAGGCCTTCCGGCCCGCAGCCTTATTTCCTGAATATCTTCAAAATCACCTGGAACCTGTCCTAAGATTTCCCTCAGCTTTCCCGGGAACAGGCGTAGGATCTCTTCCTTCTTATCCATCAATGCCTCACTCCTTTACCCACCTGAACTGTTACAATATATGAGGCCTTGTCTGATTTATGACATGATTGATTGTAACCGATAACAGACCGTTATCCTATCCTTGACAAATTGCCCGGCAGACAACTATACTGGTTTATGAAAATGGTACGGACGTACCTTACTCTCAGTTGGCAAAGGTCCTCACGTCTTTTGTTCACTGAAGATAAATTAAGGAGGATTATATTATGGGAATTTTTGATGGCAAAGTAGCCATTATTACCGGCGGCGGCAAGGCTAAGTCCATCGGTTACGGCATTGCGGTGGCCTACGCAAAAGAGGGCGCCAATCTGGTGCTTACCGGCCGAAATGAACAGAAGCTGCTGGACGCAAAAGAAGAGTTGGAGCGTCTCTACGGCATAAAAGTTCTGCCTATGCAGGCGGACGTCACCCCCGACGATGACAGCGAAGACCGGGTGCAGCATGTGGTAGATGAAACTATCCGAACCTTTGGCCGCATTGATGTTCTTATCAACAATGCTCAGGCTTCTGCCTCCGGCATTCCGCTGAGTATGCAGCTGAAAGACCACTTTGACCTGGGGATTTATTCCGGGCTGTATGCCACCTTCTATTATATGCGTGCCTGCTATCCCCACCTGAAAAAAACACAAGGCTCTGTCATCAACTTTGCCTCCGGCGCGGGGCTCTTTGGCAATGCCGGCCAATGCTCTTACGCCGCCGCCAAAGAAGGCATCCGCGGACTGTCCCGTGTGGCAGCCACTGAGTGGGGCAAGGACAATATCAATGTAAATGTTGTGTGCCCCCTGGCCATGACCTCCCAGTTGGAAAACTTCAAGCAAAGCTACCCGGAGGCCTATGAGAAGAATCTAAAGGCCGTGCCCATGGGCCGCTTCGGCGATCCGGAGAAGGATATCGGCCGGGTTTGCGTCCATCTGGGTTCTCCGGATTTCAAGTATATGTCCGGCGAGACCATTACCCTGGAAGGGGCTATGGGGCAGAGGCCATAAGAAGTTTACCTCTTAAAAACGAGGACGGCCGGAGAAACAATGGCAAAAAGTCAATCATTACAATCATTACCATTGTTTCTCCAGCCGCTCCTTTTTTCTAACAGCGGCGCATTTAAAAGGTATTGCAGCTCATAAGAAACACATGGCCCATGACATTAATCCTATATTGTCCTTATCTATGAGTGTACAAAACTATGTTAAATTGAAAGAAAAACATTATGCAAAAATGGACAGCTCCTTTACCAAAACATACAAAGTTAGACTATTATGAGTGTTATGCAAAAGTAGCTCTTTCCAAACTATTATCTCAAAATTATGCAAATTTACTATTGAAAGATAAACCAGATTTACAATTTCTTGATGGCTCAAATGGAATTGAGGTAACACAAGCCATTGACCCAGATCAGAAAAAGGCAGATAGTCCTTATACAGATATTCTCTATGGACGAGTTCGTAATAGCGAAAGAGCTTACAAAGAAATTGAAAAATGCGGCTGTAAGTACGTGGATGGTATTTTAATAGGAAAAACTGGTACGGATTCTTTCGAGCTTATTCTACAAGCGCTAAAGGGAAAATTAGAGACAATAAATAGAGGAAATTTTGCCCCTTTTTGTTGTTATGATTTATTTATATTTTCTGATATTTATGCTGACAATACAATGAGAGAACAGGCTTTGCAATCAATGATTGGCTTATCAAAGAATTATACAATATCTTTTGAAAAGATTATGGTTTTGGTACCAGGCAGTTTATATATTTTTGTTCTGCCGTCAAAACAAATTCCAGTCATAAATTATTCAAATGAAATACAACACGAGATGGCCTGTTATGCCAAAAAAATGGTTGAGGCAGCCCAACCCGAAAAGGTTGAGCTTACGTCTGCTTCTCTCCACATTCCGTTATGGTGAGGTGACGCTAGATAAGGCGAATCAATTTTGCTATGAAACGCTCATGCGACTGATTGTCTTTAAGAATCTTGATATCTCTGACGATAGAGGGTATATGTCTCGTATATCTGTGAGCGCCAGGGGAATTCCGGGTGCTCATCCGCTCTTCACACAATTTTATTCAGCAAAGATATTCCATCTGGCAGTCAAAAGGTTCCCTCTCTGCATGCTCTCTATTTATTTCCTCTGCGTCCACGCAGCCCAGGCCGCGGTAAAAGCTCTGAGTCTCTGCAGCGGAGTGGGCGGAGATATAAAGCTTTTTCGCTCCCTTCCCCTTTGCCCAGGCAGCCGCCTTTAAAAACAATGCCTTTCCTATCCCTTTCCTCCGCATATCCCGGGATACATGAAGGCTGGTTAAATCCAGATACTGCTTTTCTTTTCCCAAAGGTTCTGCTTCCACGGAAGTAAAGCCTTTCAGCTCTCCCTGTGAAAATGCTCCAAGGACTAATCCGCCTTTTTCTATGGTTTTTTTCAGACATTCTACTAAAAAATGATAGTCCTCCGGACTCCAGTCGTCGATAAACGGGGCATCCTTTATCACCCACTTCCCGTCTTCTTTTCTCCAGCATTTGGTTACGATTTGGCGTCGGATAAAACAGCCAAAAAGCTGGACGGTAACTTCATTTTTCGTCAAAGATCTGTATTCAACAGAATCCATTGGTGGTTCATCCTTTCCCATTTACCGCTTCTCATACACAATCTTCACATCATTTCCACAGACCGAAACCCGCCCGCAGCAACCGCAGATAACCGGCATCATTGGCGCTAAATGGCCGATATCCATGTCCATAATAACCGGCGCGTGATACTCTTCCAAAAGCTCCGTCACCGCCCGGTACTGGTCAAGCCCCATCATCTCCTGTCCATGGCAGTAAGGCCGTCCAATAAGAAATCCCTTTACATACCGGAACCATCCTGCGTGCTTCATCTGCCAGACAGCCCGGCGGATGGCAAATACATTTAAGTCGCAGGACTCTAAAAACCAGATAAATCCGTCCTCTTTATACTTTTCCGTAAAGTCCGCCGTCTTATCGTAGACCGTTCCCAAAAGGTTTACCAGGCAGTCCATACATCCCCCGATAAGCCTGCCGGAAAACTCAAACTTTGCCTGATGGTCTTTTTGTTCTTCTGCCCCTAAAAAACATCTCAGCTTCCTCTGTTCTGTAACGTTATAGGGCGCCAGAGGATGATCCGCATCCTTTAAGGATTCCTTCTCCCATTTCTCATATCCGGTTACCTGATGGATCTCCCCTTTCAGCAGCCGGTAAGCATCCTCAAGAGCAGGGTGCCAGGGTTCCATGCCAAAAGCGGCGGCACAAGGCCCGTAGACAGCGGCCGTGTCCAGCAAGGTGGCAGACAGATAGGTGAAATTGGTATTATCCGAATAGCCCATATACCACTTTGGCCGGGCATTGCGGATTTTCTCAAAATCCACATAATCCAAAATCTCGCACATCAGCTCCCCGCCGCCGCAGGAGAGAAGTATCTGACTGTCCGGACTTACATAACTGTCCGTCAGCTCCTTTCCGCATCTCTCTGGCGTACTGCTGATCCCGATTCCCGAAGCTTCATAGCAGTTGGGGCCTAAAACCAGGCCATGGCCTTTTTCCTTAAAAATCCTCTGGCCATTTTCAAAGGCTGTCCGGTATGGCTCAGTGGCGCATCCGAAGGAAGGGGCCACAAATCCAATGGCCCCATTGTCTGTTAAATACTCTGGATACCGCATATCTTATCTCCTTTTCTACGCTTTAATGGCCCACCTCATTTTGGTGGATTTAGCCCGGCTGTTGGCGGCGCACTCCTCTGCGGAAGGGCGGATCACCTCTTTGGAAATCTCTCTGTAAATTCCCTCTTTATAGAAATCTTTAAAAGACTTTTTCACCAGCCTGTCCTCCCCGGAATGAAAGGTCAGGATGGCAGCCCGTCCTCCCGGAGCCAGCACATGGGGAAGCTTCTCTAAAAACTGATACAGCACCTCAAATTCATTGTTAATGTCAATCCGGAGAGCCTGGAAGGTTCTTTGGCAGGACTTTTTTACCGCCTCCCGGCGCTCAGATTCCGGAACTTTTTCAAGGGCCTTTTCAATGACTTCTCTCAGTCTCCCGGTAGTCTCCACAGGCCTTCCCTTTTTGATCTCCGTCACAATGGCTCTGGAAATCTCCTCTGCATAAGGCTCGTCGGAGTTTTCGGTCAGCATCCCCAAAAGCTCCTGCCTGCTGATATTTTTCAGCCGTTCTGCAGCAGAAATTCCTGCCTGGGGATTGAGCCGCAGATCTAATGGGCCGTCATTTTTATAAGAAAATCCCCGCTCCGGATTATCAATCTGCATGGAGGACACTCCCAAATCCGCCAGCACAAAATCCACTGGCCCATGCTCCTTAGCCACTTCATCAATGTTGGCAAAATTTAACAGCCTGACTGTCAAAATCTCCGGCCCGTAGCCCTTCCCCGCCAGGCGCTCCCTGGTTTTTTCCGACTCAATGGGGTCTACGTCCAGGCCGTAAATATGCCCTTTCCCTTCCAGGCATTTCAGCATTTCCAGGGTGTGGCCGCCATATCCCAAAGTAGCGTCAATCCCTCTTTGTCCTGGCTGAATCTGGAGAAATTCAATAATTTCTTTTACGCAGATAGAAATGTGCATCCCCGCCGGGGTACTTCCCTTTTTCATCACTTTTTCTATGGTGTCCCCGTATTTTTCCGGCTGATGCTCCTTATACTTTTCGTTAAAATGTCTGGGATAGGCGCCGCTGTAGCGGACCCGGCGTTTATGTGTCCTTTCCTCCTGCCGGTCTCCCGCAGATGGAATCAGGGAGTGTTTTTCCTGGTTATCCATGAGTTTTCTCCTGTCTTTGCTTTCCTTTTTTTCTTCTCCCGGCGCTTTCTCCCTTCTGCTTTTTCAGCAGATCCATTAGCCCCGGTTCACAGCCTGCTTTTACTATAATAATTCCCTGGTTTTTGGCCAGAAGAATATAAAAATTTGTCCTGGTCTCCAGGATTTGAAAGATATCCTCATATTGAAAACGGGAAATCCCTATGGAGCTGGTGGTTTCAAAGTGATCCTCATAAAACCGGCTGTAGGTGGTAGTCCCCTGAACAGAGCGGTTGGACTGGTACGCTTTTTTGGACTGAAAGCCCAGTACCAGAGGAAAAATAACGGGAACCAGAAATGCCAGCGCCACAAAAATAAAATCCTCCTGAAAATAGGCCAGAAGGCACAAAAGCGCCATCATAATTCCCATTGTCCAGTTTAAATGGTTGACTTCATATTGGACTGTCCGGTTGAATTTTTGGTATTCTTCCAATGTATATTCTGTCTTGGTAGCATATAAAAGCTGCATGTTTTGTCCTTTCTGCATTAGTGCTCGTCTGAATTGTGCGTCTGAATTGTGCGCCGGGTTATCTTTGCAACAGGGTTGCGCCAGCCAGGCATTTATTGTAAAATAGCAGAGGAGGTGCTTTTCATGAGTCTAAAACCACTCCGGCCAGACATTTCGCAAGCGCATTTTACCGGATATTCTGTAATCCAAACTGAACGCTGTATTCTGCGCCGTTTTCAGGAATCCGACTTAGCCGGTTTTATGGCATACCGCAATAACCCTGACTGGATGCAGTATCAGGGGTTTTGCTGCCGTCCGGAAGTGGAATACCGTCAGGTTCTTCTGTCCCCTCCTTCCCCTGAAAAAGGAATCCAGCTGGCCATTTGCCGCAAGGAAACCGGCTGCCTTATCGGTGATGTCTATCTCCAAAAAGACGGAGCTGACTACTGGATCGGATACACGATTTCCCCGGCCTTTGCCCGCCGCGGTTTTGGCTTTGAGGCAGTTTCCGGCCTTCTGACCCGTCTGAAATCTGACTACCCTAACGCGATCAAAGCCGGGGTAGTTCCGGAGAATATTCCGTCTGTCCGCCTCCTAAAAAAACTGGGATTTTCTTTTTCCCACACAGAAGATGGAGAACTGATTTTTGTCTTCTCTAACATGTAGTTTAAAATCCTTTCTCCCTCAGTCCGCTGACTAAATTTACATAAAATTCCCGCACATCAAAATCCGGAATATTTTCCCGGTTCAGATCAATCATATCCCCGTGGGAGATTCCTCTCTTTCCTTTGGTGGTTAAAAAGGTAAAGCTTTCTCCCCAGGGAAAGGAGTCCTCCGCCACCAGGCCGTCGTTAGGCCCATCAAAATATTTCACCAGGTCATGGGAAAAATTTAAGGGAAAACGCCCTTCTGCCGCTGCGTTTAGCCGGGAACCTACGCTCTGGTAATAAACATTCCCCGCGTCTCTTATCTGTTCATTAAAAGCTTTACAAGCTGACGCAGTCAAATCCGTAACCGCCGCCAGAAAATCCGGTTTCTCATCCCCCAGTTTCCTTAAAGCAGCGTTGTATCCCGCCGCAACTTTTTCTTTTACCGCCTCCGGTATTACCCCCAACAAATAATCTGCAAACACGCATCCTCTGTGGGGCGTATTAATGGTGGTGAGAGACGCCACATACTCTCCCATTCCCAGTTTGCTGATGGCATAGCGGCAGTCCAGACCTCCTTTGGAATGGGCGATAATATTAACCTTCTCTGCCCCGGTTTCCTTTAATATCTCCTTTATGCGCCCGGACAGTTCCGCCCCGCTGTCCGCCACTGAAGCCGCAGACTGATGGTTTCCGTAGTAGATCTGCGCCCCGTTATTTTCCAACTCTCCCGGGATCCTTCCCCAGTAATTCAGATACCGGAAATCCCGAAAAAACACCCCGTGTACCATAAGAATGGGATACCTGGTCCGGCAAATCCTGTCCGGTTTTCTCCTTTGGTTTTCCAGGATTTTCCAGCTCTCAAACCTGCACTCTTCTGATGCCAACCTCAGGATCTTTCCCAGCACAAGCAGATGAACCACCGGAATCCAGCCGCACAGCAGCCCTATTACCCGCCATTTAATCCCGAATTGGGCGGAACAGGCATAGACCCGCAGAATCCCGTTCCAAAAAGTAATTCCCTCCACCAAAATGCAGACCAGCAGATTTCCTATCCAAAGCCCCCTGTGGCCGGAAATCAATTCCGGAAGCCGGGCCAGCATATATACCGCTGTTCCTGCCGTGGACAGCAAAAAATAGATTAACAGCTCACACCCGCCGGCGCAAATCCGATGCCTCCTTAAAGGTATATCCTTCCTTTTCCACTGAGGCGCTATCTGGATCCATGTCAGTCCCAAAAAAACGATGCAAATTACCCAGGTATCCAGATATTCCTTTAAAAATACAGAATTGGCGGCTGTAAACACAATGGCGCTGCAGAGCATTCTTCTTACGTATCTCATAGCTTGGTCCAGATTTCTTTCTCAAAGTATTTTCTTTCATTATACACAGGCTAAGGTTGAAATTCAATCCGGAAATTCGGCAGCTCGCTGCCTGCAGCTTGCTCGGCGAAGAATACTTGTGGTTTTTGTCCATTCCAAGTATACTAAAACTAAATCTTCATGTGCCCGGCGGCATCACCATAATGAAAGGAATCCATGATGAAAAAGGGATTATACCGGTTAGAAGTATATTATAAACAAAATGCAACCGAAAGTGAAAAAGAGGTTTTGCGGTATCTTATCAACAACACCAGGGAAGCCGTGGAAATGGATATACATACCATGGCCAAAAAATGTTTCTGCAGCCCCGCCACCATCATTCGAGTCTGCAAGAAAAATGGCTTTTCCGGCTTTAAGGATTTAAAGCATGCATTGCAGAATGATATTAATTTTTCCCAGCAGTTAAATCAGGTAAATTTAACCTCATCTGCGGACGAAAAACTTCCCAATATCGTTGCAAACGTTTTAAACGCCAATATCTCTGCTATCCAAAATGTCTATAATCTACTGGATTTTGAGGAATTGAATCAGATTGTAACGCTGCTGCTTTCCAGCCGGTATATTTATCTTTACGGGATCGGAGCAAGCTTTCTCGTAGCCAAAGATCTGCAGCAGAAATTTGAGCGTATCAATAAAAGAACCTTTTTATACGAGGATATCCATCTCCAGCTGGTAAGCTCCACAAATTTAGAAAAAGATGATATTGCCATTATTGTCTCCTATTCCGGCCTGACAAAGGAGATCATCGAAATTACAAAAAACGTAAAGATGTGCGGCGGAAAAGTGATCGCCATCACCAAATATGGAACCAGCAGGCTAAGCTCCCTCAGCGATTATAATCTCTTTGTCCCCACCTTAGAAAAACCTTTACGGGTGGGCGCAAGCTCCAGCAGAGTATCCCAGCTCTCTGTTGTGGATATTTTATATAATACCTATATCTCTTTAGAAAAAGAAAAATCTATGGAAAGAATTGTTTCTACGAATAAGCTTTTAGAAAAAACGGAAGACTAACCTTTAAAAGGGATGCGGCAAAATGAAAGAAATAAAGAGGCTTTCATTTTGCCGCATCTTTTGTAATAAATCCCGATTTTCCATGGAAAAAGTTTCATGTTTCGAAACAAAATTTCATCTTCAATAAAAAATATTGTAAATAATTAAAGAAAAGTTTATATTGTCCCCAGGAGGTAGAGAAAGATGATCGATTTAAGCAAAATGTCAACCGAACAGGTAAATCCCAACACAACGGAATTCAGTTCCATGAGTATCCGCCAGGCCATCCAGGTATTCAATCAGGAGAATTACAATGCTGTAAAATGCATTGAAGACCAGTTCGATGTTCTGGAACAGGTGATTGAAATCACCAGCCAGGTATTGGAAGACGGCGGCCGGATTATCTACATGGGGGCCGGAACAAGCGGGCGGATCGGCCTTTTAGACGCCGTGGAATGTCCCCCCACATTTGGAGTTGACTACAATACGGTAGTAGGGCTGATTGCAGGAGGCGACAACGCATTTGTCAAAGCAGTAGAAGGGGCAGAGGATTCTAAAGAATTCGGGGCAGAGGATCTAAAGAAAATCCAATTAACCCCCAGGGATGTGGTAATCGGCCTGGCTGCAAGCGGAAGGACTCCCTATGTAATCGGAGGACTTGAATACGCAAAAGAAGTAGGCGCCAAATGCTGCGGGGTTGTCTGCAATAAGGACAGTGAAATCAAAAAAATCTGTCCGCTGACCATTGAAGCCCAGCCGGGCCCCGAGGTTCTCACCGGATCCACCCGTTTAAAAGCAGGCACCACCACAAAGCTGATCCTCAATATGATCAGCACAATCAGTATGATCCGCATCGGAAAAATCTATAAAAACTATATGGTTGACGTAAAAATGTCAAATGAAAAGCTAATCACACGGGGGACCAATATTGTATCAGCGGTAACCGGATGTTCCAGAGAGATCGCAAAAGAAGCCCTGGCTAAGTCGGAAGGCGGAGTAAGAACTGCAATCGTAATGATTTTACTAAAATGCCAAAAGGCAGAGGCAGAAGCCGCGCTGAAAAAAGTAAATGGCCGTATCCAAAATCTCGTTTAGGGGGAAGCACCCTTCGGGTATCCCTGTATGCCCAAAAAGACAGGGCGAAAAGGAGGAAAAATAATGTCGAATTCAGAACTTGCCAAAGTACTTGTAGATTTGTTAGGCGGAAAAAATAATGTTACAAAGACCGCCAACTGTATGACAAGGCTGAGAGTAACCTGTAAGGACGCCGCTTTGGTAAATGCCGGTGAAATCAAAAATACCGAAGGCGTTTTGGGATTGGTAGTGGAAGGAAATAATTACCAAATCGTTTTAGGGCCGGGAAAGGTTAAGAAAGTCACGGACATCTGCATAGAAGAACTGGGGCTTCCCAGAAATACCAGTGACTCCGGCTGGGAAGCAAATAAAGAGCAGATTAAGAGCGCCCAGAAGCAAAGTAAGATCAAAGATTTCATGAAATTAATTTCTGAGATCTTTGTCCCCATCATTCCCGCAATTATCGCCGCCGGATTGTTTAACGGATTCGGAAGCCTGTTAAGCCAGCTGATTGCTGACGGCGTTGTTTCCGGCAATTTCTTTGTAATGCTGCAGCTAATCCTGTCTCTGCTTGGCGGCGCATTTTTAGGCTATTTTGCTATTTACACCGGAATCCGCGCAGCCGAGGTATTCGGCGCGACCCCTGCCTTTGGCGGCATCATCGGCGGCGTCAGTATCGGAGCCAATATTGTAGAGATCTCTAAGATGATAGGGCTCTATAATGAAGCAGTGCCTCTGGAATCGGTACTGACCACGGGAAAAGGCGGCATCATCGGCGTTATCTTTGGGGTATGGATTTTATCTGTCATTGAAAAAAATATCCGGAAAAGAGTTCCCGATGTTCTGGATCTGATTGTTACGCCCTTTACATCCCTGTTGATTTCCGGCATTGTCTTTATCTTCATGATTATGCCAATCGCTGGTTTTGCAAGCGACGGACTGGTTTCAGTTTTAACCCTTATCATCAACTCAACCAACCCTGTTATCCGCATTATCAGCGGCTTCCTGCTGGCCGCATTGTTCCTTCCCATGGTTTTATTAGGCCTGCACCACGGCCTGATTCCCATCTATGCAGTGCAATTGGAGCAAATGGGCGGCGTGTCCCTTTTCCCGGTTCTGGCCATGGGCGGCGCAGGCCAGGTGGGCGCTGCAATCGCAATCTATCTCATGGCAAAGAAGGTTGGCAATAACCGGATGAAGGCAATCATCACCGGAGCTCTTCCCGCTGGCTTTTTGGGAGTTGGCGAACCTCTGATCTACGGCGTCACCCTTCCCATGGGCAAGCCCTTTATCACCGCCGGAATCGGAGCCGGATTCGGCGGGGCATACATTATGCTTACTCAGGTTATGGCAAACGCATGGGGCCCCAGCGGCCTTGTGGCAATCCCTCTGATGCAGGGCGTGTCCGGAATGGTAAATTTCCTGCTTGGACTGGTAATTGCCTATGTGGGGGGATTTGTGGTGACAAAGTTGTTTATTAAAGATGAAGATGTAAAGGAAAGATAATACGGCTTTTATAGGCTTGGAAAAACCATCCTGTTTTAAATAGTTTCAGACTTTCATGTCTGAAACTATTGTTTTTTACTGATTTTTGGATATAATAAATATAAAAATACCGGAGGTATGCCATGGTCAAGCTTATAAACCGCCCTGAATATTTAAATCAACTGATTCAAAACAGAGATGTGGATTTAGTTAAGATCATAACCGGAATTCGCAGATGCGGAAAATCGTCCTTGCTTGATCTGTTTCATCAATATCTGTCGGACAATGGAGTCGCTGATTCCAATATCATTCATATGAATTTGGAATCTCTGCGGTATCGCAATCTTTCTGACTATCTGTCTTTCTATGACTATGTTAGTGAACGTATTCCCAAGACCGGGAAAACATATCTGATTTTTGATGAGCTTCAGGCCGTGGAACACTGGGAAAAAGCCATTGAATCTTTCCGCCTTGATTTTGACGTGGACATATACATTACCGGTTCCAACGCCTACCTGCTGTCCACAGAATTTTCTACCCTGCTGTCCGGAAGATATGTAGAAATTCGCATGTTGCCGTTGTCTTTCAAGGAATTTTTGACCTTCTATGAATTTGGTCCTGCCATTACCATAGAGGAAAAATTTCAGAAGTACCTGCAGTTTGGCGGCATGCCCATCCTGAAAGAGTATCAGTTTCATGAGACGCGAAGCAGCCAGGCATTAGAAGGAATCTACTCTACTGTCGTTTTACGCGATATTCTTCAACGGAACACCGGAACGGATCAAAGGATCCTTCAAAAAATTATTCTATTCCTCTGTTCCAATATTGGCAGTATTACTTCCCCAAATAGCATTGGCAATGTATTGTCTAATGAAGGAGAGCTTGGAAATGGCAAGGGTAAAAACATAGCGGGTAAAACCGTTGATAAATACATTTCCATGCTGCAAAACGCCTTTATCTTTTACTCAGTAGGCCGCTATGATGTAAAAGGAAAGCAATTATTGAAAACCCTGGGCAAAAACTATATTGTGGATATGGGATTTTGCAATATGCTTCTTGGCTATCGTGATACGGATCGGGGACATATCCTGGAAAACATTGTATTCTTAGAGTTGATTCGTCGTGATTACCGTGTCTACATCGGAAAAGTCGGAGAAACAGAAGTGGATTTCGTAGCAGAAAAGCCCAACGACAAACTGTATATCCAGGTCACAGAGAGCATGTTGTCGCCGGAAACCCGAAAGAGAGAACTCCGGCCATTGCAAATGATATCAGATAACTATGAGAAAATCATATTATCAATGGATAGAAGCTATATCAATTCCTATGACGGAATCAAATCTCTGTATTTGATTGATTGGCTGTTATCTTGAAAAAAGCCCCTAAGCTCCTGGGGTTTTCCGGCTCCCAGGGGCTTTTTTCTCTATTGCCGGAGAGTATTATTGATTTTTTCAACTGCTTCCCCCGATATCTCGCCTGTTTTTGATGCTAATTCAGCGGTTTTCTGCCGTAATTCTGCAAGCCGTTCCTCTTTTTGGGCAGTTACTTTTGTATCTCCTGACCTCCCTTTATCCATCTGTATTTCACTCTCCAGCACCCTGGCTTCCCCTTCCATCCTGGCCTTTGAGATTTGTATGGTCCTGGCCTCTGCCATTCCGGATGACAGGTCTATGAGATTAGAAATTTTTTTCTGTTCCATCTCCTGCCTGGTTTCGGGCTGATTCTCCTTCTCTGTGGGCTTAGATTTTTCAAGCGCATCTCTGCTTTGCTTCATCATTTCCCGGGAAATCTGCTGATCCAGTTCTTTCAGCTGTTCCTCATAAGAATCTAAAATATCTTGAATAGATTTCACATCTCTGCCGTTCTCAAGGGTGGAATTTACCAATTCATTTTTTCGCTCCAAAAGAGACTGTCTCTGTCCTATGAGATTTTTTATCTGACTATTGTGATTCTGCCCAAAAAGGGAAATTATCGCCACATCTCTATCCCCCAATGGATTACCGGTTTCCTGAAGCTTTTTCCCAGGCTGTTTTGTATTCTGGGCCATCTGATTTGCAAAAAAAGACACGCTCATGTTTTGATATCCACTAATTTTCATAATTTTCTACACACTCCTTTTTAATAAGACAGTCCATTTTCGTTGCGTCTGAATTGTTCTGATTTTTTAACATCACAGATAAAACAAAAATCATGCCCCTGGCCTCCCATTGTACCGCGCCGTGATACTTCTCAGCTGCATATTTTATATTGGCCATCCCTACGCCATGTATCTCTTTCTGATCTTTATCTGAAACTGGAAATTCTGATGTTTTCTCCATAACCACATTCCCATTAAAAGTGTTTTCCACTTCCAGAAAAAACATTTTTCTCCTCTGGAAAGAAGACAGCTTAACATAAACTTTTTCTTCCGGTTTCTCCATTTTAAGCTTTCTACAGGCGTCGATTGCGTTGTCTAAGGCGTTCCCGACTATGATGCCAATGTCATAGCTTCCAATGGAAAATGTACTGGGAAATAACAGCTCCCCGGCATCTAATTTTAAATCCGGCATCTCAAGCAGCGCTTCATGATACTTCATATTCAGTAAAGCATCTACCACCGTATTACCAGTCTGAAACCTGTATTCCAGATTGCTCACAGCCTGATTGAATCCGGACAAGTAGCGGCAAAGTTCCTCTTTTCCTTCCTTCCTGGATATAAGCTGCATAATAACAGAAATTGTGTTTTTCATATCATGCTTCATGCTGCGGAGTCCGGATTGTACCCTCTTGGTCTCCTCTATATATTCCTGCATGCTTTCTATCTGTTTTTCCAGGACAATCCGGCTGCTTCTCTCTCTGTTTAAAAGAACCATATCCTGAAATAACTTTACTCCATATACCACCGATAACAGGGACAGTCCCAACACTACTGGCATAAACCACCTTAAAACCGGATAAATATCAAATAAGAACTCCTGTTGTCCCTCTTCTCCAACTCGAAACATAACAAGATTTAACAAGATATTGATACACAGACTTGTCAGCCCTGGCATCAGTAAAAACTGCAGTTCCACAGAATGAATAGGAAATTGGTTTTCATGAAAACTTTCCCTAATGCCTTTTAATGAAAAATACAGGATCAGGATACGAATGAAATAAGCCAGAATCCATATTCCATTTACAATCAAAGCGGTTAAAAAGAAGGTATTGCCTTTCTCAAACGGAAGCAAAATATCCATCAGCAAATCCGCCGTATAGGGAAATACTAACGTAAAAATACGGCCTGACTCCTGTATTGCCATAAAACTAACCACAAGGAAAATGCTGAACGGACCGGTATTTTTATAAAAACAGATAATCAGGAAAATCAAAAGCAAAGCTGTCAAAATCAAATTTTCCGCCATATGAAACACCCTGTAATCTGCCGGCAAAATCCATTTTTTTAAATATTGAAAACCCACATAAAGGATCATGATATGGAAGTTATTCCAAAGTTTTTTCTCAAATCGTTCCTCAAGAAAATGGCCGTAAAATTGTTGTAAAAAATACCCTTCAAAGAAATCCACAAGCGTCTGCAAAATCATCAGTAGATTAAAGTGATTCAAGGAGAATCCCCCATTTCTCAGATAATCCATATATGCTTTTACAAATTCTTTATATTTTCTCCTGGACAGATAAATGGTTTCTCCATTTGTTAGAGAGATAGTATCCTTTCCATATTCTGTCACATACCCCATATTTACAATATATCCTCTGTGGCAGCGGTAAAAATCCTTTCCCAATCGTTTTTCCAGATCACTCATATCAAAATATATTTCCAAAATTTCTTTTGTTGTATGGAAATTTACCATTCGGTTCTGGCTCTCGATGTACAAGATATCTTTTTTGTTCACAATTACATTTCTGCCTTTTGACTTGATAAAAACGGTTTCTTCTTTCTCCTTTTTTCTTTCTGATTCTGCCGCAGCCCGATGAAACACTTCAATAAATTTCTTCTCTTCAATGGGCTTTAAAAGATAGTGAAATGCTGATACATCAAAGGCTTCAAATACATACTCCTTTGTCCCAGTGATAAAGATCAGAGTGGCTTTTTCTTCTTGGTCCCTTAAGGTCCTGGCCACTTCAATTCCGTTGATACCATCCATTTGTATATCAAGGAATATCACATCAAAAGCTTTCTTTTTCTTTAATAATTCTCTCCCTGAAATAAACTGCTCTATATCGCAATCGGGCGCTTCTTTTTTTATTAACTCTTCTATCTGCTCACATATTGCTTTCTCGTCATCACATATTCCAATTGTCATCTGCTCACCTCTTTCTTTTTATATCGGCAGCTTTTCAAAAAACTTTCCAGAGTCTGACAGACGGTATATATTTTGTAGTAAATGGTTAAAAAGGGGCTGCCCTCTTTGATCCGTCTGTCGTTTTCTCATCAGCTGTTCTGCAAAAGAAAAGGAACCGGCAGACTGCAAAATGCAGTCTGTCGATCCCCTTTGTGGTTATGAGCCGCAGGCAGTGCGGCGCGATCCTTTCTTAAATCAGAGAGACAGGCACGATCAGGTTGTCCTGGTCGAAAGCCCCAAGCTGGTCCGCCATACACAGGACAGCGCCGGTTCCGCGATTCAGCGGAGATTTGTCGATCAGGTCAAATACCTTCGTCAGCTTTCTGGGCGGCGAAGCCATTTTCTTAATCTCAATGGGGAACAGCTTTCCGTCCCGCTCCAAAATCAGGTCGATCTCTCTGGCGTCTTTATCACGGTAATAATACAGAAACGGCTCCTCTGCGGGCCACCCCACAATCTCGCTTTGGGAAAGCGGCGAGAGGTGAAGCAGCGCCACCCGGCCGGCCAGCGACTCCTGGACACCCTCCATCATCTTGAAAAGCTGGGAGCCAGTCAGCCAGAAATCGCCGGGCTGATGGCGTTCATCCACCATGATCTTAATATATGGGAACAGTTCCGGCGCATATTGTACCTCGTCGATCATCAGCGGCGGCTGATACAGCTGGAAAAACATCTTTGGGTCTGTTTTGGCAAGCTCACGCACCGTCAGATCATCCAAACTGACCTTCCTGCGCCTCTTGCCCTCGACTTCTGTCAAATGCTCCAGCATGGTAGTTTTGCCCACCTGTCTGGGACCGGTAAGCAGAAGCACAGGATACTGCCCGTTTAACTCCATCACCGTTTTCTCCATATGTCGGGTAATGTACACAGGGGTTCCTCCTTTCTTAATTCCGGCTCATATCTTATCATACCCATATTTTAGACGAAGTAATCTGATTTTGCAAGCTTGTTACGATTGATATTTACATAAAATTATTTTCAGGAAATACATAGCGTGGCAGCCCCTTAGAGTGTTTTCCGTACTCAATCGCCTCTGCCGGGCAACGGCAGATACACGCCATACAGTGGGTACAATTGCCGCCCCAGACCGGTTTTCCATCTGTAAGCCGGACATTCTTCATTGGGCAGACTTTCACACATTGCCCGCAGGAAATACAGGCTTCTGTGGCGTAGAACTTCTTGGCGTGAACAAAAAGCGGATAGAACATATCATTTATCATTCCACTGGTCAGATGATCTTTCACAGATATCTGTTTGGACGGGATCTTTCCGCCAGTCTGAATTGCAGCAATTGCAGTTTTTATCGGATTTCGGGCTTCCTGTATGATTTTCCCTGCTTCTTCCCTTGTGGGCGTCCTGAACATTGCAATGTAATTTTCCGGCATCACAATTTCTGCACATCCCATGCAGCTCATTTTCTTTTCTGTACAAAGCTTTTCTGCATACGCTTCTGCATTTCCTGTATCCCCGCCGCAGGTCATGACAAAATAGATTTTATTGCTGCCAGTAAGGGGAGTCTTTAAAATCCATTGGGAGACCAGGCGCGGAATTCTCCATGCATAGGTAGGGGTAACAATGATCCATGGCGTTTCAGAAGCGATTTCTCCATAGTCATGGTCTCTTAGTTTCTGAAACAGGTTTAACACACAGTCTCCGGTTTCCTTTGCAATCTGTTTGGCAACATATTCGCTGTTGCCGGTTCCTGAAAAATAAAGAATCATCTTTTTACTCTCCTTTGCAATTGCTTTACAACCGCTACCCCCCAATAATCGTGCTGACATTTCCATGCAGCAATAGCCGCAGTATCCCGCACAAAACCAGATGCCCTACATAGAACACATAGAAAAACCATTTCATCCATTTGGCTTTCCCTCTTGTGCCATTGTAAAAATACATAAACGGCCATACAATAATGATACCGAATTGAAGCAGGCCATAGACCACGTCAATACATAAGCACCATACAAAGACATACATAGAGATGTATGCCATCATTCCCAATACCTGCTTTTTTAAATTTCCTCTGTTTTGATATATATGTAGGGTGCACAATACGGGAAAACATGACCAGTCTGATGGAAATGCCAGGATGCACAATCCCATGAGAAGCAAAGTCTTTTGCCACTCTTTTAGCGGAAAACTCCTCTTTTCATCATCATAAACATACAGTGCAACTGCAGCGCAGAAAAGCGCCCAAATCACGCTGGTTTGATTTAAAACGGAGTTTCGAAACGGAACAAAGGATATTCCAAAACAGAAATTATATGCAAAATGGGCCAGAACAGAGAACACCAAAAGTCTGAGCAAGTATTTCTTAAAATTCCTCGTGTACTGATATCCTTCTGCAATCATAAACCACATGGTGGGAGCTGCCAGTCTGCCAATGAAATGGATACCCAATAGCCACCACATCTTGTTATCATATCCGGGCCAGATCGTCGAGGCCAGGTGATCCATAAGCATTGCCGTAATTGCAAATATTTTAAGCTGATTCCCTGAAAAGCCTTTGAATTGTTTTTCCATATTCCCCTCTCACAAACTAATCCCACCAGAAATACCATATCTTAGATGCAGCGATACATGCCGCCACTTCCGCTAAAGTCCCTGTTTCTGTACACTGAAAAACTCTGTCCGGGGTAAATGCAAAATGCTCTTTGGCAACCTCCATGGAATCCTTCTCCGGAACCGGCTCCGGTATCCGCATTTCCATTACATCATGGGAAATAGTTACAGGAACTGCCCCATATTTTTCAAACCAGTATTTACAGATTGCCATCATTTCTTCCACTCCGGGACATTCATTCCACCCGCCAAAGGGCACATACGCCGCCAGTTCCCAAGGTTTGGTGGTCGGAACCTTAAACAAAATGGTTTCTGTAATTCCCCTGGTCCTATAATCCTGAAAGGCCGTATAGGAGTCAACTTCCACTGGCCCGCCGTCAAATTCACCGATGAATTCTTCCATATCAAATCCGTCCGCTTCATCACCTATGTACTCATTAAAACGTTTTTTCAGCAGTTCCTCACCAGATTCCAGCTTCGTCTTTAAAATGTCCTCCAATACATAACCGTCGTCTTTTAATATATCAAAATATTCCTCTAATACCGTATCTGCGGGAACCAATACCGGCGTGTAGCCTTCCCGTTGTCCCTCCAGCACCGCTTTCTCATATGCGTCCATTACTTCCTCATAGGTGGATTCCGTTGAAAAAATCTGATATGGATAACCTAACTGTGCAACAATACTTTGGGTAGTTGGGTTTCCCTGTCCATTCTCGTTCCATTTATCAAACATACTTCTCTTCCTCCATTTCCTTCTATTTTATACGATTGCCCTTATCCACTGAGGACAATATAGAAAGTTTAAGAAAAAAGTCCCTTTTCATTTTCAAGCAAATCTTCCACAAGATATTTATAATCTAAATTCTCAATTCCCATAAGCCCTTTTTCTATCTGTTCAGATAATTCGCTTTTGTAATAAATATCCATCGCTTGTCTTAATTCCAGATTTTTAATCTCAGACAAGTATTCGATCATGCTTTGTTCCAGGCTTTGTTTATACCAAAAATCCAACTCTTTTTTATTCATTGCTTTTCAACTCCACATAATAAGCTTTTTTGAAAATTAACACCTGATTTAGCACTTCCTGGTTTACAATGCAAATCTGATCATTCATTTTATAGTATCTTAACTCTGTTAAGGTTCTTTCCTTATCCCAAAGTCCTCTTAGGTACATATCCACAGTTTTAAATACGTCATCATCTGCCACACTTCCTATAACAATATCATATTCCTGATATATATTTTCGCCCTTTCGGCACGCGCAAACATACTCTAACCATTTTTCATTCTCTTTTTCAAAAGACAAAACTCTATACTTTGTCAAGTCTTCCGACATTTCGTATAAGTTCACAACTGCAGGCCTCTTTTGACGTAAACTTTTTCTAAGCGCCCATTTTTCTGCCTGTTGCTGGAAAGTCGTAACATAAAAGCCTTTTCCAAAATCCAAATATCTTTTTGAAAATGTTACATCCGGACTTTCTACCTTCATAGTTGTTCCATGATACACAATCATATCTGTACTCCCTTTTCCCTTACAAATTCTGTAATATCCTCTACCAGATAATTTCTTCCCAATGTATGAAGTGTATCGTAGCATTTAATAATATAATCGTCCAATATCTGCGTATTGTTCAGAATTTTATATACTTCAGAAGGTGATTTTGCCCAGCTTTCTGCAAGATTGTAAATGAGAAATACACTAAATTCCAATTCTTTTTTGGTGCACATCTACAGCCCTCCCATACTTCTCTACCTCCATTTCCTTCTATTATACACAGTCTTCTGATAAATTACAACAAGCGCCGGATCTGTCTGTTAAACCTTTTATTTTCCATTACATTATTGCAAATATTCCCTCTCAACTATTGTATTCATAAGAAAAAAACAAGGCCAGGAACCCACTTTTGATTCCCGGCCTGTGTTTACTATAAAAGTTCCGCCGCCGATTAGGCGGCATGTATTCAGGGATGCCCCATGCGCCCGCCAGACTTTTCTGTGTGGTAGCGCGTCCGCTACGGGCGCATGAAGGCTTATTTTAAAAGCAGCTCTATCAGTCTTTTTGCGGCTTCTTTCGTATCTTCCGGAGAACCAAACGTAGAAAAACGGAAATATCCTTCTCCGCAAGCGCCAAAGCCTTCTCCCGGTGTGCCAACTACCTGTATCTCCTGAAGCAGATAATCAAAAAATTCCCAGCTTCCCATATTGTCAGGACATTTCGTCCAAATATATGGGGCGTTTTTTCCTCCGCAATACCAGATTCCAAGCTTATCCAGCGCTTCCATAAGACAGGCAGCGTTCTGCTTATAAATTTTTATATTGTCATGAATTTGTCTCTGGCCTTCCTCTGTAAAGATTGCGGCAGCGCCTTTCTGGATAATATAAGATACGCCATTGGTCTTGGTGGTACGGTTTCTTACCCACATCTGATTCAAATTCATTCCGCCTCGTTCTAGCTCTTTCGGAATTGCGGTATATCCGCATCTTGTGCCTGTGAAACCTGCCGTTTTAGACAAGGAACAGATTTCTATGGCGCATTTTTTAGCTCCTCTCACTTCATAAATGCTGTGGGGAATGTTATCCTCTTCAATAAACGCTTCATATGCAGCGTCAAAAAGTATGATTGCATCTGTACTGTCTGCATAATCCACCCAGGTCTGAAGCTTTTTGTAATCAAACACTGCTCCTGTAGGATTATTGGGAGAACAAATATAAATAATATCTGCTGTTATGCCAGGATCCGGCATAGGTAAAAATCCATTTTCTTTCCCGGACGGCATATGAATAATCTTATTTCCGGCAATGATATTTGCATCTACATAAGCAGGATAAGCCGGCTCCATAATCAAAACGGTTTTATCCCTGCCAAACAAATCAAGAATATCCCCCAGCTCATCACTTGCCCCGCTTGAGACAAAGACTTCCTCATCGGAAAGCTCTACTCCTCTTTTTTTATAATAATTCGCAATAATTCCTCTTAATGCAGGATCTCCACATTCAGGCATATAGCCATGAAACGTATCTTTTTTTGCCTGATCCTCCACGGCCTGATGAAGCGCCTTTATTACCGCGTCACAGAGAGGCAGTGAGACATCCCCGATTCCCATCCGGTAGAGATGGCTGTCCGGATGCGTTGTTAAGTAAGCCTTTGTTTTCTGCGCGATATTATAAAACAAATACGAGTCCTTTAAATTTCCATAATTGGTATTTGGTATCATCGTTTTACCTCAATTTAAAATCTATTACTCCACATCCTGCAATGCGTCAAATCCCTCTTCACCGGTACGAACCTTTACCACGTTTTCAACATCATAAACAAAAATCTTGCCGTCGCCGATATGTCCGGTGTAAAGAACCTTCTTGGCGGTTTCAATCACACTGCGTACCGGAACTTTACTTACCACAACATCCACCTGTACTTTCGGAAGCAGATTCGCCTCTACCTGAACGCCGCGATAGTATTCCGGCTTCCCCTTCTGAACGCCGCAGCCCAAAACATGGGATACTGTCATACCTGTAATGCCGAGCTTCATCATTGCAGTCTTTAGGGCCTCAAATCGGGATTCTTTGCAAATAATTTCGATCTTGGTAAATTTCGGCGTTCCGTCTTCAAATGCAGGAATCTTCTTAACCGGGATTGCTTCTGCCACAGGAGTTTCACCTTCAACCAGAACCGGAATATTCTCTTCATCTGCCGTAGCTGTGTCAGGGAGCATTGCAAAGCCTGCATATGCGGTCAGTAAACCATGCTCGGAAATATCAAGTCCTGCAATCTCGTCTTCCGCATCTGCCCTGAGTCCAATGGTGTGCTTAATCGCCATAAACACTATGGTAATTATGACGGCCACATATACCGCTACAGAAAGGACGCCAATTGACTGAACACCGAGGAAATGAACTCCGCCTCCGTAGAATAAACCTGCTTCTGTAGTCACGCCGGTTGCAAATAAGCCTGTGAGGATGGTTCCAACAGCGCCGCATACGCAATGGACGGATACTGCGCCTACCGGATCATCAATTTTAGCAACCTTATCGAAAAATTCCACAGACAGGACTACCAAAATACCGCAAACAATACCGATAATTGCCGCTCCTGCCGGGTCAACTGCGTCACATCCCGCCGTAATACCCACAAGTCCTGCTAAAGCGGCATTGTATGTCATGGAAACATCCGGCTTCTTATAACGGATCCAGGTGAAAATTAATGTTACGCAGCAGGCTACCGCCGCCGCCATATTGGTATTAAAGAATACTCTTCCGGCAGTTTCCATCAGTGCGTCGCTGTCCATACCTACCGTAGACGCGCCGTTGAAGCCGAACCAGCAGAACCAAAGGATAAACACGCCAAGGGCTGCCAAAGTCAGGTTATGTCCAAGAATGGCTTTTGGCTTTCCATCCTTGCCGTACTTGCCAATACGGGGGCCTAAAATCTTTGCGCCAATCAAAGCGCAGACACCGCCAACCATATGTACTGCTGTGGAACCTGCAAAATCGTGGAAGCCCATTTGAGAGAGCCAGCCTCCGCCCCATATCCAATGGCCTGAGATTGGATAAATCAAAAGGGAAATCGCCGCCGAATAGATACAGTAGGAACTAAATTTTGTTCTCTCCGCCATGGCTCCCGATACAATCGTTGCGGAAGTTGCACAGAATACTGTCTGGAAAATCGCAAATGCCCAAAGCGGAACACCCGCAGGCAAAATATGACTGTAATCACCCATAATCAGCGGATCAAATTTGCCAATAACCGCATTGCCGCCGCCAAACATCACGCCAAAGCCTACCAGCCAAAAAGCAGGGGTTCCGATGCAAAAATCCATCAGGTTCTTCATCAGAATATTGCCGGTGTTCTTTGCCCTGGTAAACCCGGCTTCACACATGGAAAAACCAGCCTGCATAAAAAATACTAAGGCGGCGCCAATAAGTACCCACATTGTGTTAACTGCACTGTAAATCATAAACCATCCTTCTTTCTGTGTCTTTGACCACTGAAATTTTTCATAATGCTGCTCCCCCCAATCCGGTCAATCCCGTCACTGGCGCGTTTGGCCGGATACATCGTAATAGAAAAGACAAGGGCGTCTTTAATGCTGTTTAACATTAAAGACGCCCTTGCCTTTCTGTGTTGGATAATACACCCGAAGAACTCATTTGTCAATCTTTTTTTAATCTTTACTTTTTTAATCTTTACTTTCTTTTATACTCCTGCTCTTAGATAATGTGATATTCTCTGTATAATATCAGGCGATAATCTTTATCATCTTTCATTCTCTCTATTTCACTAAACCGTTTGTCTGCCACCAATTTTTGTATTAAAGCAAGCATCAATTCCTCACCATATTCCCTGCCCTTTTCCACATTCTCCTGGTCTCGCATCAACAATGTCATATACTCATGCCTCCATTCCCTGTTTTTCTTGGCCTCCTGCACAGCTTCTTCCAGTTTCTCAACATAGGAATCCTCCGGCTTCTGCCCTGCTACATAGTCTAGAAATGCCTTTAGCTCCTTGCTGACATCATCCATTGTACCATCTGCGTTCAGAAATATCTTTACGGCTTCGTCACCCATAGAAATACGGTTGTCTTCTTTACAGATATTTTCAAAGGTATAGATATGCCGCCCTTTCCCGTATAAATCAAAGGGACAAATAAATATGATATAGCTTTTGTTCAGCTTTTTATAATGTTGACCTGCATCCACAAGCTGAAGGTCTATCATTCCCTGATAATATCTGCCTCTCTTCGGCAGTTCCTTTGTATCACTGACCTGCATTTCTATGTCATAAACCGTCTCCCTGCCGTCCTTTACATACACATCTAGTCTGACACCATGGGCATCCATATCTACATCAATGCTCTTCTGTAGTTCCGGATATTCAATACGATCAATCTTCAAATCTGGCAGAATCCTTTGCAACAACTCTTTGCATAGTTCCGGGTTCTGCATAACTTTCCCAAACAGGAAGTCATTCGATATGCTCAATTCTTCCCATTTTGTCTGTTTTGCTTCCATGTTTTCCATTCCTCTGCCTGTCTTCTTTAAAAATTATGCCAGAAACCGCTGTACGTTTAATATCTTTTCTATCTCTTACGTCTATTATACACAGCAATCCGGCAAAACACAATAAGCTACTCATCCCACTTTACAGTGTTTCTTGCCATATTCCCTGATTGTTTCGTTTTCCTTACTTATGATATGGCTCTCCCGCAATAATCCGATAGCTCCTGTAAATCTGTTCCAGCAAAATCACCCTCATCAATTGATGAGGGAAGGTCATTTTGGAAAAGCTGAGCTGAAAATCCGCCCGCCCTAAAACCTCTTTTGACAGCCCCAGAGAGCCGCCGATAATAAATGCCACGTGGCTGATTCCTCTTACTCCCAGGGAGTTCATCTTCTCTGCCAGCTCTTCTGATGTCAGCATTTTTCCCTGAATTGCCAAAGCGATCACATACATGCCATCTTTTACGTGGGACAAGATCCGTTTACCCTCTCTGTCTTTTATCTGTTCCTCCAGAGACGGGCTGGCCCCATCAGGAGTCTTTTCATCTGCTGCCTGAATAATTTCCAGTTTGCAGTAGCGGTTCAGCCGCTTGGTATATTCCCGGATGGCTTCCTCTAAATATCTCTCCTTAATCTTTCCCACCGTAATCAGGGTTATCTTCACCGTTAGTCCTCCGGATCTTTCTCAAATTCCAGTATCATATCATACCATACAGCGCCTCCATGGACAGACGCGGATATTCCCAGATTCCGGTAGCCGAAGGTTTCATAATAATGAATTAATCTGTCTTTGCAGGTTAAAATTAACCCCTTTCGTCCCTTCCTTCTGGCATCTTCTATCATATGATTCATCAGGGCTGCCGCAACACCCTGGCGTCTCCAGGCTTCCACCACATCCAGCCCAAAAATGCTCTGGTAAGGGCCGTCCTTTTTATGCCATCCTGCGTCCTCAAACATTTCGTCGCAAATGGTTTTTTCCTCCACCGCGGCTCCGTTAATAAATCCTATCATTTCTCCGGGCCGTCCGCCCTCCATCGCTTCCGCTACAAAAAAACATTCCGGAAAGGCAGTGAGCCTCTGACGGAATGCTTCCTTCCCGGCTGCTTCTGCCGCCGGAAAACAGGCCGCCTCCACCCGGGTAACTGCCTCTAAGTCGCCTGCCTCTGCCTGACGTATTCTGTATTCCATTTCTCTACCTCTTCTGTTATGGTTGAAATCCTGTTATGTTTCCTGTATTTCTCTCATATATTTAGACAAATCAATCATATCTGGATGACATTTTATGAGATTAAAGTTTTTTGCTTCTCTGAGCCGTCTGGCCCGGCGTATCCCCCGGCCCCCGGAAAAAATCACTGCTCTGGCCTGCCTTACAGCCCTTTTTGCTTTTTCCTTTTTTGCCGGACAGACAGCCGCCTGGTTTACCCTGGATCAGCAAACTGCATCTGGCGCCTTCCTGTCTGCCTCTGACGGAAACTGGGGATTAAGCTTTCAAACCCCGGGGCTTCCCCCGGTGGGCAACGCCACCTCTGATTATTTAAAAGAATTCCGGGCCTGCTATTTAGGCTCGCCGGAAGATAAGGTGATCTATCTGACTTTTGACGCTGGCTATGAAAACGGCAATACAGAAGCCATTTTAGACGCGCTTAAAAAGCATCAGGCTCCAGCCGCCTTTTTCCTGGTGGGAAATTATCTGGAAACCAGCCCTGATCTGGTAAAACGCATGATAACAGAAGGCCATATCGTAGGCAACCATACCTATCACCATCCGGATATGTCCAAAATATCTACTGCAGAAACCTTTCAAAAAGAGCTGACGGATCTGGAAACCCTTTTTCAGCAGATTACCGGCCAGCCTATGTCCAAATTTTACCGGCCTCCCCAGGGGAAATACAGTGAATCCAATCTTCAGATGGCAAAGGATCTGGGATACACCACCTTTTTCTGGAGCCTGGCCTATGTAGACTGGTATCAGGATAAACAGCCCTCAAAGGAAGAAGCCTTTGACAAGCTCCTCAGCCGCATCCACCCCGGCGCCGTAGTGCTTCTCCACAGTACTTCCAGCACCAATGCGGCGATTTTAGACGAGTTGCTGACCAAATGGGAACAGATGGGCTACCGGTTTGAATCCATCGATAAGCTGGCTGGCAGTTTATAGTGTATTCCGCACCCCTGGCGAATTTTGCCGAATGCCCTATACCAGACCACCTGGGCACTGCTGTTATGGCGCGCCCAGGTCTCTTTTGTCCTGTCTTATTTTGCCCGAAAATAGTAGCCTACGCCCCATTTCGTATGTACGTATTTGGGATCGCTGGGGCTGGGTTCTATCTTTTCCCTCAGCCGCCTTACATGAACATCTACGGTGCGGACATCCCCATTGTCCATGGCCCGGTTTCCCCACACAAAAGCAAGGAGAGACTCCCGGCTGTAGACCTTATTGGGATTGCAGGCCAAAAGCTCCAGCAAGTCAAATTCTTTGGCTGTCAGATTAATCTCCTTTTCCCCAATAAATACTCTGCGGCCGTCCAGATCCAGCTTTAAATCTCCCTCCGCGATGACACGCTTCTCCGCTCCCTGGTTCTTTTTCTTGTTCTTTGCGCTGCGGCGCATAATGGCCTTAATTCTTGCTTTTACCTCCAGAATATTAAATGGCTTGGTTATGTAATCATCTGCGCCGTACTCTAATCCCAGAATCTTATCCATATCCCCGCCCTTAGCGGTCAGCATGATAATCGGTACTTCCGAGAATTCCCGAATCGCCTGGCATACCTCATATCCGTCTGCCATAGGCAGCATTACGTCCAATAAAATAATATCGTATTCTGTCTGGCGGGCTTTCTCTATGGCTTCCTCGCCGTCATATGCACAATCTACTTCCATCCCGTCCTGCTCAAGGCTGAAGCGGATCCCTTTTACAATTAATTTCTCATCATCTACCACTAATACTCTTGCCATTATCCACCTCTATCTGAATTCTTCCGTCTGTTAAACGGTAATGTCATCTTTTATTTTCTCAAATACTGCATTTTTAATTCCCGGCACCTGCTTAATGTCTTCTATGGACCGGAAAGGGCCATGTTCTTTTCTGTATGCCAGAATATCCCTGGCTCTGGATTCCCCGATTCCGCTGAGGCTGGTAAGCTCCTCTTCTCCGGCGGTATTAATATTGATTTTTCCCGGCTCTGAGGAAATCGAAACAGCCTGCAGAAGCTCTGCCGCCTCCGACTGGGTGGGAATCCGGATCTGGATTCCGTCTTCTACCGGCTGGGCCAGATTCAGCGTGTGTCCCGCCGCATCCCGGGAAAATCCCCCGGCTGCTTCCACTGCATCAAAAATCCTGTCCCCGGGGCACAACTCATAAACCCCCGGGCTTTGGACCGCTCCGCAGACATGAACCATCAAAGGCGCAGAAGATGAAGCCTCCTGACTCATCTCTGTCCCGGTCTCTGCCGCAGAAGAAGATGTAAAAACAAGCTCCTCTGCCCTGTGGCTGCATCCTGAGGAAAACAGGATAGTGAGCAGCAAAAATGCCGCCCACTGGCAATTCTTTCTTAATTTTTTCAATGGCTTCCTCCTTTGGATGCCATCCCAGCCTACATTCTATTCTACTCAATGGACCCGGCAAATACAAGCATTATTTTTTAAAAATTACGATACCTAAAATCGCTACTGCAGCCCCCAAAAGCTTTCTCCACTCGAATCCCGCTTTTTCCACTCCAAACATACCGAAAACCTCAATTCCGTATGCTACAATTATCTGGGCAACCACAATTAAAAGGGCCGACTGGGCCGGTCCCAACGTCCCTACGCTTTTGATAACCGTATAGGTAATAAAAGCTCCTAAAATACCTCCTAATAACATGTATTTGGGCTCTATCTGCCACAAACCGCTGATCTGTTCCCGCCCGGTAAAAATCCACATAATCAGGCAGGCCGCAAATGCCGTCAGCTGCACCCATCCTGAAGACACCCATATGCTGGTCTGTTTGGTAACCTCGGTGTTAAACACACCCTGAATACTCATAAGCGCTCCTGAAACCAGTGCGATAATCCATCCCATTTCTATTTTCCGCCTCTCTGTCAAATTTGTAAGCCTTCGCTTTCCAGCGCGTGTTTGAAAAATGCTCTAGTGCTTAGATTTCCCAAAAATCCCTTTCTTATTCGGCAATATAAAACCGGGTGATTTATTACCCGGCAAAGATATCAAAAAAGGGAAGAATCCGCTGGTTTCCAGATTCTTTCCAGTCCTGCTACATGAAATAATAATGCCATTTGCTTGACTTCCTCCCTGTTTGGAGGTATACTTTCATGAAGCAAAGGCTTTTCCGGCCTGGCAGGCTGATAGCTATGCCGCCTGTCCGGAGACAGATTTTTGCAAAAAAATAATAATGACTCGCTAGGGGAGCTTAGAGCTGAGACTGGGTGCGCCGCATCTGCGGATATCCCTGACCCTCATTACTTGAACCGGTTAATGCCGGCGTAAGGAAGCAGCAAATACGGTTACGTTGCTATTTTGTAACGGCAGTATTTTGTAAAGCAATCCCCTCCTGTCCAGTCAAGGAGGTTTTTTTATGTCTGATTTTCTTATCACTGTGGAAGGCGGTCTCACCGCCGCTGGCTACGGCGTATCTGCTGCCGCCGGAATTTTGCTCTTTTTAGTAGGTGGTCTGGTAAAGGGCCGCGCTCAAAAAGGACAGGCGATATCCACCAGGCAGATGGTATTCTGCGCCATGGCCATGGCCCTTGCTTTTCTCACATCCTACATCAAACTGTTCTCCGCACCCTGGGGTGGTTCCATCACTCTGTGCAGCATGTTGTTCATCTCTCTTATCGGCTATTGGTACGGCGTAAGAGCAGGCGTTTTAACTGGTCTTGCCTACGGGATTTTGCAGTTTCTCCAGGAGCCTTTTGTCCTGTCATTTTTTCAGGTATGCTGCGACTATGTTTTGGCATTTGCCGCTCTTGGGCTCTCCGGCCTGTTTTTTAAATCCAAAAATGGCCTCTTAAAGGGCTATTTGCTGGGAATCTTTGCAAGGGGAGCTTTTCACTCTCTGGGCGGTTATCTGTACTGGATGGAGTACATGCCGGAAACCTTTCCCCAGGCCCTGCGCCCCGTTTATCCCATTGTGTATAACTATTCCTACATTCTGGCAGAAGGTGTGATCACCATCATCATCCTCTCCCTTCCTCCAGTATCAAAGGCTTTGTCTCAGGTACGGCAAAGAGCCGTTGAATAGAAGCTGCCATCCCAGCTGTTATGTATTTTCATAAATCCCCGCCTGGTAACGAAATGTGGACAACGGCATTCCGCACTCCTTTGCCGCGGCTGTTCCGGAGATCATTCCCGACTTCCATCTCTGATAGGCGCTGTGGTAATTCTCCGGGAGCGGTTTAGGAGGACGGCCAAAACGGACGCCTCTGGCCTTCGCCGCCGCAATTCCTTCCGCCTGCCGGCTGCGGATATTGGTACGTTCATTTTCTGCCACAAAAGACAACACCTGGAGAACAATGTCGCTGAGGAAGGTTCCCATCAAATCTTTCCCTCTGCGGGTATCTAAAAGAGGCATATCCAGTACAACAATATCGATACGTTTCTCCTTGGTCAGAATCCGCCATTGTTCTAAAATTTCATCGTAATTTCGCCCCAGCCGGTCGATACTCTTAATATAGAGCAAATCGTCCGGCTTTAATTTCTTCACCAGTTTTTTATACTGAGGACGGTCAAAATCCTTGCCGGATTGTTTGTCCATAAAAATGTTTTTCTCCTCTATGAACAAGTTCCTCATTGCAATCAGCTGCCTGTCCTGGTTCTGATCCTTGCTGCTGACCCGGACATAGCCATATGTATTTTTTGAAATGGTTTTCAATCCTCCTTTCAGATCCTGGAGATACACATAAGGGGCGGCAACTGCCGCCCCTTATTTTCCCATTTCTAAATCTACTGTGAAGATCCAAACTCTCAACGTCTCTGCCTGACCGCCTTCACCAAATGCTTTGCCAACACGGAGGTGGTTACCGCTCCCACACCGCCGGGAACCGGGGTGGCCATGGAGGCGGCGCCGTCTAAGGAGGCAAAATCTACGTCGCCGCAAAGATTTCCTTCCTCGTCCACATTAATCCCTACATCAATTACTACCGCGCCCTGGCCCACAAAAGACGCATCCAGCATTTTTGCCTTACCGGCAGCCGCCACCAGGATTTCAGCCCCTCTGCAGGTTCCGGCAAGGTCTGCCGTCCGGGTGTGGCAGATAGTGACCGTAGCGTTTTCCTTTAAAAGCAGCATGGAAAGAGGCCGTCCCACTACCATGCTTCGCCCTACAATGACGGTCCGTTTTCCCGAAATGTCAATATTATTAGCCTTTAACACTTCCACTACCGCTTCTGCCGTGCAGGGGGCAAATCCGGAGGCATCCCCGGAAAATACTTTCGCAATGTTTACCGGACAGATCCCGTCCAAATCCTTGGCCGGATCCATTATTTCCATAATCCGTTTTTCCTCAATGTGCTTTGGCAGAGGACGAAACAGCAAAATTCCGTCAATCCCGTCATCCCTGTTAATTTCCTGAAAAGCGTTTTCAAACTCTTCCCGGGAAATCTCATTAGGAAACGCATATACCCTGGCCTCAAGTCCGCATTTTTCCATGCGTTTCAGAGCCCCTCTTTCATAAGAAAGGTCGTCGGGCCTCTCTCCAACCCGGACAATGGCCAGCCGGGGCGTCCGATCCAGGCCTTCCTCTCTCAGCTCTTTTAACTGTGCCTCTATCTCCTCCTGAATCCTGGCAGCTACCGCCGCCCCCTTTAGTACGATCATCCTCTCAATCCTTTCCGAACCATCTCATAAATTATATCCGCCTTTTTCAGTCCTTCTTCCAGCATCTCATCCGCCTGCCGGTTCAGAGCTTCTGCTGTTTCCCGATCACTCATGGACTTGGTATTAATATAGACATTCATCACGGCCCCGGAAAGCGCTGTCCGGATAAACTGCACCCCCACGCCTACATCGCTGACCGCCAGGCGGCTGCCCTGCTCTCCTAAAAACTCCAGCATATCCAGCATATGAAGGGCTTCCTTCATCATCTCCATGGGAACCTTGCTGGCAGCCAAAAGATTGACTTCCATAACCTGAGCCTTGTAAGCTTTCTCTTCTTCTGTGCCGGAAGGCAGGCTGTAGGAAGCCGCCAATAGGGCAAATACTTTGGCATCTTCATCGGCCAGACGCAAAAAGCGCTCCTGTATCTCCTCCATCCTGGAGAGGAGGTTTAGCACTTCCTCTTCCACCTGGGCATATCGCTTCTTTCCAATAGTCAGATTAGCTACCATCTGGCCCAGAGAATTCCCCAAAGCCCCTGCCAGAGCCGAAGCGCCTCCTCCTCCCGGCACCGGCGCCCTGGATGACAGTTCTTTTACAAATTCCTCTATGGACTGCTTGCGAATCTCCATATCAACTTCTCCTTCCATATTTTACTTTAAAAGTCAGCCGCCGATAGGCGGCATGTAGGTTTACTTGCTCACCTTCACACAACATTGTTTTTGATAAAATGCAATTCCTATAGAAATCACCTGTTTATATCCTGATTCCTTTATTGCAGCAGCATATTGCTTATCCGCAATTTGCCTCAAAGCTTTCTCACAGGCCGAATCCAACTTGCTTTCGGAATTCGTGACTTTCGTTTCAATAACAGCGGCGCGGCGCATTTTCCGATCTTTTACCGAAATATCCGATCTTCCAAGCCCGTTTTCCCGATTAGACTTTACAACATAGCCTTTCCGCGAAAGCTGGCCTGCCAGGAATGCATGGTAAAAGCTTTCCTGATAGTCATAAAAACTAATTGTATCAAACAATGTGTCGTTTATATACTCCTGCAGCCGCTTGGCGTCGCCTTTCCACAGTGCATCAAACATTGCTGAACGGTCACTGGCTTCGGTTTTTGCCAGAAACCATTCATTGACGCTTTTCCTGAATAAGCCCCGGACTTCAGCGTTTGGTATAGTCAGCGCGAAGCTACCCTCTTCAAGAGTCTCCGGAATATCCTCCGGTAGCATCCTGGTCAGATAGCCAGTGAAATACAGCAATGTCCAGATGTTTCTTTCAGAAGAATGCAACACATCATAGGTCAAGCTGCGCTCAATCGGTTCAATGATATAGCCTCCTGAGAGCAGGGTTTCAAATTTATCGTTGATATCTGTTTCAGTTGTACTGATAAATTGGTAGATGATATCATTGTGGCTGGTGTGCTCCCAATAGCTGGCCGGTGGCGTAGCAGGATTAAGCAGCAAATTTTTCACATGGTTCATCACATCCCATGGGCAATACACGTCATGTACGCCGAAGTGATAGCCATTATACCAGTTTTTCATCTCATCCCTATGACTAGTAAGTTTCGTATCCAGAAGAAGTCTGTCCACATCTGCCTGTGTAAACCCAAAATATTCATCCAGTCGGGAGTCCGAGATCGTATCGGATACAAAATTGTTGGCACCGGTGAAAATGCTTTCTTTTACAATCTGCAAACAGCCGGTTACAACGGCAAAATTAAGGGCTGAGTTGTCTTTGAGTACAGACATAACGCCCCGAATGGTACTCAGCATTTCGTTGTAGTAGCCTTTTACACTTGCCTTTGCCAAAGGAACATCATATTCATCAATGAGAAGGATGACCGGCTTACCATAATGCGTGGACATCACACGGGTGAGGATAAGCAAAGCGTTTTGCAATTCACCTGCAGAAGCAGTTCGATTTGCAATTCGTTCAATCACTCTTTTGTCAAATTCGTGTACTTTGTCACTCTCTAAAAGATAAATATGCTGCATAAAAACATCCGAAAAAGTTTCCTTTAGCATTTCATATGCATGTTTAAAATCCAGTCCGTCCACATTCCTGAAAGAGACAAAAACAGTGGGATACTGATTTCTCCAGTTCTTACACAGTTCTTTATTCTCCGAAATTGATAGCCCCTCAAATAATGCACTGTTATCTTTTCTGATGTCAAAAAACTCAGCCATCATACTCATGCCGAGAGTTTTTCCAAAACGTCTAGGACGAGTAATCAAGGTGACTTGCGTGGCTTCTGTTTTCAACAACTCTACAATCAATCCGGTTTTATCAATATAATAAAAGCCATTTTTTCTGATGAATTTAAAATCGGAACGACCAACAGGAATATTGACATTTTCCATTTATCTGCCTTCCCTTCCAAACTATTTCCCTATATTATACCCGATTCCTTTTTTTCTGACAATACGGAGGAAAAGCAAAAGTTTTCGATTAGTAGATCTTGCAAAATTACCCCCCGGTATATACCCCAGAATTTATAATCAATACGCAGATATTATGGAAAGTAATCTCTGTATCTCTTGTCCGGAAGCCGCCAGACTTCTTTTGTCCCGGAAAGAGCCCTTAAGCTTTTTGCTGGCAAAGGACGATTTAGATTTAAAACCGATGTAGATACCGAATTATTCAATAATTTAACATTGGCCCGCTCTATCTCCATTGATATTATACAGCTGCGCTCTCTTCCTTTATGGCAGCGTGAAATTTTAGTTGTGCTCCTGGCCCATCAGATCCAGGAGCTGTTAGATAAGGGACAAAAGGATTTTTCCTCTATATTGTATGACTATACCACGGTATCCGGTTTGGAAGAAAAAATCAGTCCCTATGCTTTTATGGAAACAGTCCAGGAATCAAAGGGGATTTAATCAATACTATAAAAATCAGTTTTATCAATATGAAAACTTTTTGTATATTTTCTGTTCAAAAATTATATGGAAACCTTGTCAACCAAAAGTCTTTATAAAACTATCATTGCAATGGTCTTTAATTTCTATATTATAAAGGTATTGGACATTTTGGTTTGGTTGGAAAACGGCAAAAAATTAGAGCTTTCGGATCAGATCAATATTATGTCCTGTTTTTCCAGGGATTTTGAACATGCCCGGATAAAATATCAACAGCTTTACGATATGTTAAGGGAACACAATTTTGATTCTGTCACCTCTCTGGCTTTCCTGTTGTATACACCAGAATAGAAAAAACAGTAGTTAATTTGTATAGAGAATGGTATAATACATATAAAGTAAAATGGTCACATAGATTTTGGGAGGATGGTCATGTCAACATTGGAGAAAACAATAAATCTATTAAACGCCCTACCGGAAAACCAGATAGAAACAATATATAGTTTTGTGCAGTTCCTCAGTTCACAGCAGACAGTAGAAAGAACGGCTGATACAGATCCCTTGGATGATATTTTTAGCAATATTGTAGGCGCTGTGCCCGATACAGGAAAGTCTCTGGAAGAATACCGTGCGGAAAGGATAAATGAAAAATATGAGGTTATTAATTGATACCAATGTGATTCTTGACATGGTGTTTAAACGTAGTGGCTGCGATATGTCCATAGAACTATTCAGACATATAAAGGAAGTTGGAGCCAGTGCATTTATAACAGCTTCTTCTGTAACTGATATTTTTTATATCATCCGTAAGGAAACACACGATACAGCTCGAACATATGTTATCATGGACAATATTTTCCGGTTGGTAGCGGTTCTTTCCGTGACAGATAAGGATATTAAGGATGCGTTTGGACAAAAAAGAGAATCCTATGAAACTTCTACGACTTAAAAAGTCTGAATTTCATAGGATTCTCTCTTTTATGTACTCTTCCTCTCAATAATCTCCGGCTGAATTGCCAGATCCGTGTTGGCCTCTTTATTTTCCAGCAGATCCTGCAGAGTGCGGGCGCAGAGAGTCCCCATCATTTCTATCTTAATGTCCACAGTAGTCAGCTCCGGATCGCAAACTACGGCGTCCGGGGAGTTGTCGTAGCCTACAATGGCTACATCCTCCGGCACCCGGATCCCGCGGCGTCTTAATGCCTTCATAGCGCCAATGGCCGTGGTATCTTCACCAAATAAAAGGCCGGTGAAGGGCCGCCCCAGGCTTAAAAGCCGCTCCACTGCCAAAGCGCCGCCTTCCATGCCATACTGACAGGGGATTATTCGTTCTTCTCCGTCGTCAATATCGTGAAGCTTCATGGACTCCAAGAACCCTTTTTTCTTTTCCCTGCCGCTGTCTGTGTCTAAATCGCAAATGCAAAAAATATCCCGGTGGCCTTTCTCATACAGAAAGTCCGCCGCTCTGCGGATTCCTTTTAAATCATCTACTAAAATAGAGTAAAAATTCGGCAGATCCAAATGCCCGTTGGCCATAACTACCGGAATCCGGCTCACCTTTCCGGTAATCTCCGTCCTTCCCCCTAAATCATTAAAGGTAGACCCAATAAGGACAATGCCGTCCACCTGCTTTTCGGAAAGAAGGTTAATATAGCGGGCGCACTCCTCCAGCTTGCCGCCAGTGTTGCACACCATAACATTATAGCCTTTTTGGCAGAATTCCTGTTCGATAATGTATACCTGTCTGGCATGCTGGGGCACCCGCAGATCTACCGTCAGGATTGCAATCGTTTTCATAGTTTTGGAAACCATGCCTCTGGCAATGGCGCTTGGTTTATAATCGTATTTCTTAAGAACCTCTTCAATTCGTCGTCTCATCTCCGGGTTTACATTCCCTTTATTGTTCATCACCCTGGATACAGTGGAAATAGAAACCCCGGCCTCGGCTGCAATATCATAAATATTCATTCCGTGCCTCCATTTATTATAACTACCCTGGTTTCTATTGTAAAACAAATTGAAGAAATTGTCACTAGATAAACCAATAAATTTACAAAAATTTACATTTAATTTCCAATCACTGCCTCCAGACGGCAAATCATTTCATCAATATCCTCTTTTTTCACCACCAGAGGTGGGATAAAGCGGATGGTATTGCCAGCCGCGCTGATTAAAACCAGCTTTTGATCCAGCAGAGCTTTCTTTACCATAGGGCCTGTCGGCGCATCAGAATCAAATTCCAGCCCCTGGATCAATCCTATGCCTCGATGGTCTGTAACTTCTTTCCGGCGGTTTTTCAGCTCTTCCAGCTTTTGCCACAGATATTCTCCCATCTTTCTTACATTAGCCAGCAAATCACGTTTTTCATAAATTTCAAGAACTGCCTTAGCTGCTGCACATACCAGAGGATTCCCGCCGTAGGTGCTTCCGTGATCTCCCGGAACCATAGCGGAGGCAGCCTTGCCCCGGGCCAAAAACGCGCCTATGGGAACACCATTTCCCAAAGCCTTGGCAACTGCCATCACATCCGGCTTTACTCCGTAATTCTGCCATGCAAACATCTGCCCCGTCCGGCCCATGCCGCACTGAACCTCGTCCAGAATCATCAGCATATCCCGTTCATCACATAGCTTACGGATACCTTCTAAAAATTCTTTCTCAGCCGGGTAGATGCCGCCCTCTCCCTGGACTGTTTCCAAAATCACAGCACAGGTGTTGTCAGTAAGCAATGCCTTTACCGAATCCAGATTATTATATTCCGCAAATCTCACTCCCGGAATTAAAGGCTGAAAAGGATCCCGGTAAGCCTGGTTTCCGGTAACAGACAAGGCCCCGATACTGCGGCCGTGAAAAGAATGGACCATGGCAATGATCTCCGGGTCCCCGGAACATCCCTTTTTCTCCTGCTTTTTATTATAGGCATACCGGCGAGCAATTTTTATTCCCCCCTCAATGGCCTCAGTTCCGCTGTTGGTAAAAAATACTTTATCCATTCCGGAGGCTTTCAGCAGAAGCTCTCCCGCCTCAACAGCCGGTTGATTGTAAAACAGATTGGAGGTATGGGTCAGTTTGTCTATCTGTTCCTTTACGGCTTTCCCAAATTCCTCATCTCCATAGCCCAGCCCCATAACCGCAATGCCTGCGCCAAAGTCCAGATAAGCTTCTCCGTCAGTATCATACAGGTACATTCCTTTTCCGTGGTCAAATACTACGGGAAACCGGTTATAGGTCTTATAAAAGGCGGCTTCTCCCCGTTCCATAATCTGTTCTTTATTTACCATGGTAGTATCGCTCCTCTCTGCTGTTTAAAATAGCCGTTCCGATCCCCTTGTTGGTAAATATTTCCAAAAGCAGGCAGTGAGGAATCCGGCCGTCCAGGATATGTACCCGGTTTACGCCGTTTTCAATGGCGTCTATACAGTTCTGGAGCTTGGGAAGCATACCTCCCCCCAGCATGCCGCTGGCTACAAATTTTTTGGCTTCTTCCGCTGTCATTTCAGAAATGAGAGAATCTTTATTCTCGTAATCCTCGTAAACGCCTTCCACATCCGTTAAAAAGGCCAGCTTCTCCGCATTCACTGCCCTGGCAATGGCGCAGGCTGCGTCATCCGCATTGATGTTGTAGCTTAAAAAGTTTTCGTCAAATCCGATGGGGCAGATAACCGGCAGGAAATCCTTTTCCAGCAAATCGTAAATAATCTTGGGATTTACCTCTGTAATATTTCCCACAAATCCGATATCCTCCCCTCCGGAAAGTTTTTTCTCGCATTTTAACAGACAGCCGTCTTTGCCGCTGATCCCCACGGCCTTAGAGCCCAGCTCGTTGACCATCTGTACCAGGCTCTTATTTACTTTATTTAGCACCATCTCGGCGATCTCCATAGTAGGTTCATCAGTAAACCGCAGCCCGTTGACAAACCGGGGCTCCATGCCTACCTTGCTGACCCACCGGCTGATCTCCTTTCCTCCTCCGTGGACAATGATAGGTTTAAATCCAACCAGCTTTAGCAACACCACGTCCTGAATCACATGGTGTTTCAGTTCCTCATCCACCATGGCGCTTCCGCCGTATTTTACTACGATAATTTTGCGGTTAAACCGCTGAATATAGGGCAGAGCCTCAATAAGGGTTTCTGCCTTCTGCATAACCTGGGTATCTAAGTTCATAATCTGTCTCCTTTTAGCGGTATCGGCACGCGCCGCTGCGCGTCACCTGCCAATTCGTCAGAACGCATTCCAGTTGTGAAACTTTCGTTTCACAAGCGTTCTTCCTCCCTTTTAGCGGTATCGGCACGCGCCGCTGCGCGTCACCTGCCAGTTCTTGTAAATTTTATGAACGGTAATCTGCGTTGATTTTCACATAGTCAAAGGTCAAATCACAGCCCCATGCCGTAGCGCTTTCTGTTCCCATTTTGATATCTGCCGTAGCGGTAACCTCCGGCTGGGAAAGGATCTCCCCGGCCTTTTCCTCGCTGTATGGAAGAGCCACTCCGTTTTCAATAATCTTTAATTTCCCCGCTGCGCTCTCAAAGTACAGATCCACCTGCTCCGGATCAAACTGGGCTCCCGAATAGCCCATGGCGCACAGGATTCTTCCCCAGTTGGCATCGTGGCCAAATATGGCGGCCTTCGTTAAAGACGAAGTAATAATGGACTTAGCCAAAGTTACTGCCTGCTCCTTGGACTCTGCGCCTGTCACTTTTACCTCAAACAGGGCGGTACAGCCCTCTCCGTCTCCGGCCATCTTCTTTGCCAGGGTCTCATTGACGTAATTGAGGGCCCTGCAAAATTCCCGGTAATCCTCATTTTTTTCCGTAATCTCCGGATTTCCCGCCTGGCCGTTGGCCAATAAAAGCACCGTATCATTGGTGGAAGTATCGCCGTCCACAGAAATCATATTGTAAGTATCCTTAATATCCTGGCTTAAGGCTTCCTGCAAAAGCTCTTTGGAAATCGCCGCGTCAGTGGTGACAAAGCTTAACATGGTGCACATGTTGGGATGAATCATCCCGGATCCCTTACACATGCCGCCGATGGTTACGGTCTTTCCTCCCAGAATCATCTCCACAGCTGCTTCCTTTTTCTTCGTATCCGTGGTCATAATGGCTTTCGCCGCCATGTCTGCGGCTTCCCTGGAGTGGGAAAGCTCCGGCGCCATAGCTTTAATTCCGGCTGCAATGCGATCCATGGGAAGCTGCATGCCGATAACCCCGGTGGATGCCACTAAAACACTGTCCTTTTCCACATTTAGAGCCTCCCCGGCTGCCTGGGCAGTCTGAACGCAATATTCCATGCCTTCCGCGCCGGTACAGGCGTTGGCAATACCGGCATTAATTACCACTGCCTGAGCTTTCGATCCGCTTGTCACCTGGCTTTTATCCCATTTTACCGGAGCTGCCTTCACAATATTAGTAGTAAAGGTTCCCGCCGATACACAGGGAGTCTCGCTGTAAATCAGGGCCATATCCTGCCGGTTTTTATACTTGATCCCGGCTGCCGTAGATGCTGCCTGAAAGCCTTTTGCCGCAGTTACGCCGCCATCAATAATTTTCATAATCCTTGTCCTCCGTTATCCAACGAATTTGGTAATGTTTTCCTCATTCAGTACAAAATCGTAAAAATTTACATCCTCTCTTTCCTTCCAGCCCACTCCCTGCCAGAAAGCGTTTCCCACCTGGTTGGACTTAAACGCGATAAGGCTTACCTTGTTGATGCCTTCTTCCCTTAACGCATACATACACCACTTTGCCATTTCATGGCCAATGCCGTGCTTGCGGTAACTTTTTTCCACACACACATGGTAAAAATATCCGGTTCTCCCATCATGGCCGCAGAGAATATTTCCCACAATACGTCCATTTTGAATGGCCACCACGCTGGTGGCAGGGTTTCGCTTTAAAAACCGCTCCACCCCTTCCCGGGAATCATCCAGGGAACGGATGCCAAAGCCCTTTATGGTCTGCCACAGGCGGTACACTTGGTCATAGTCCTCCATCTCCATGGCACGGTAAATAATTTTCATCGTTCCTGACATAATCTGTAGAATCCTTTCTGTCCTTCCTTGGAGCCGGCATTGTATATCAGGGGAACATGGGGATCTGCTTTAAGCCGGTATTTTCCGGAAGTCCGAACATCAAATTCATATTCTGGATGGCCTGACCGGCTGCGCCTTTTACCACATTGTCAATGGCCCCCATCATAATGATGCGGTTGGTCCTGGGGTCGATTTTAAAGTTCACATCTGCAAAATTGCTTCCCTCTACAAAGCGGGTCTGAGGAACCATGTCCTTTTCCAATACCCGGACAAAATATTCCTTTCCATAATATTTGTCATATACGTCCTTTACCTCCTGATAAGAAACCTCTCTCAGTAAAGAAGCATAAGCTGTCACCAAAATCCCCCGGTTCATAGGAACCAGGTGAGGAGTAAAACTGATGGTCACCGGTTTTCCCGCCGCGTAAGACAGCTGCTCTTCAATCTCCGGCGTGTGGCGGTGACTGGCCACGCCATAGGCTTTGATATTTTCATTTACCTCACAGTACAGATTATCCACCTTGGCCCCTCTTCCTGCCCCGGAGGTTCCGGATTTGGCGTCAATAATAATGGTAGAAGGGTCAATAAGCCCTTCCTTTACCAGGGGGTAAATACTTAAAAAGGAACAGGTGGGATAGCAGCCCGGATTGGCAATGAGTCTGGCAGTTCTTACCTTCTCCCGGTTAATCTCCGGAAGTCCGTACACCGCTTCCCCGATAAACCGGGGACTGGCGTGACTGATCTGATACCACTCTTCATATACCGATACATCCTTAATTCGGAAGTCCGCGCTTAAGTCAATCACTTTTACTTTAGACAAAATCTCTTCATTTATCAGAGAAGCGCACAACCCCTGGGGAGTCGCCATAAAAATCACATCCACCAGGTTTGCCAGTTCTGCTATATCATCGGCTTTACAGACATCGTCTACGATTTGAAACATGTTCTGGTAAATGGAAGCATACTTTTTGTCAATATAGCTTTTAGAACCATACCATTTTATCTCTACGTCCTCCCGCTGTAAAAGCAGTCTGGCCAGCTCTCCGCCTGCATAGCCGGTGGAACCAATAATTCCAGCTTTTATCATCATTTTTCCTCCAAATTGTTTTCCTGCCTGCCTTTCTTTTTCAAAGGCAGAGCAGCTCATGATAGATTCTCATAATTATACACTCTTATTGAATATTATGCAAGCTGTTTTTTCCTCCCGCCCCCCTTTTTTCTGCTGTTTTTTGTGCTTATATCCTGCTATTTTTTGTGTAATTTTACTATTTTAATGGTTCTCTCTGGTTTTTCGTATTTTGTGCTTGCATTTTTTTACATACTGTTGTATATTTATAACCGTCATCCCTATGACAGTTCACATTCAGGAGGAGTTTCATTTTATGAAAGAGAAAGTAGTTTTAGCATATTCCGGCGGTTTGGACACTACCGCAATTATTCCGTGGTTAAAGGAAAATTTTGGTTATGAGGTTATTTGCTGCTGTATCGACTGCGGTCAGGGCGAAGAGCTGGACGGCCTGGACGAGAGGGCAAAGATGTCCGGCGCTTCCAAGTTATACATCGAAAACATTATTGATGATTTCTGCGACAATTATATCATGCCCTGTGTAAAAGCGGGAGCTGTTTATGAAAATAAGTATTTGCTGGGCACCTCCATGGCCCGCCCGGCTATTGCCAAAAAGCTGGTGGAAATTGCCCGCAAGGAGGGGGCGGTTGCTATCTGCCACGGCGCTACCGGCAAAGGTAATGACCAGATCCGTTTTGAGCTGGGCATCAAGGCTCTGGCTCCTGACATCAAGATTATCGCTCCCTGGCGTATGACGGATGTATGGACTATGCAGTCCCGGGAGGATGAGATTGAGTACTGCAAGGCCCACGGCATCCACCTGCCTTTCTCCGCCGATTCCAGTTACAGCCGCGACCGGAATTTATGGCACATCAGTCACGAAGGCCTGGAGCTTGAAGATCCGGCAAATGAGCCCAACTACAAGCATCTGCTGGTATTAGGCGTCACCCCGGAAGAAGCTCCGGATCAGGGCGAGTACGTAACCATGACCTTTGAAAAGGGAATCCCCACCAGTGTAAACGGGGAGAAAATGAAGGTTTCGGAGGTAATTGCCAAGTTAAATGAATTAGGCGGCAAACACGGCATCGGGATTGTAGATATTGTAGAAAACCGCGTGGTAGGAATGAAGTCCCGGGGCGTTTATGAGACTCCCGGCGGAACCATCCTTATGGAAGCCCACCAGCAGCTGGAAGAGCTGATTTTGGACCGGGCCACCATGGAAGTAAAAAAAGATATGGCAAACAAATTTGCCCAGATTGTATATGAAGGCAAGTGGTACACCCCTCTGCGGGAGGCCATTCAGGCATTTATTGAGTCCACCCAGCAGTATGTAACCGGTGAAGTGAAGTTTAAGCTTTACAAGGGCAACATCACCAAAGCCGGAACCACCTCCCCCTACTCCTTATACAGTGAGTCCCTGGCATCCTTTACCACCGGCGATCTCTATGACCATCACGACGCCGACGGCTTTATCACTCTGTTTGGCCTGCCCTTGAAAGTTCGGGCCATGAAGCTGGCGGAAGTGAAAAATAATCAGAAGTAGGATTTCGTCTCTGCTGTAATGTAACAGTTCAGACAGGTGTCTCTAATCATTAAAAATTTATAAATCCATTGAAATCACCTCTGTTATTCTGCTATAATAGAGGTGATTGTTATTATGAACGTTCTGGCAAAGCGCGCCTTATGACCGGTTTTGCCAGACTATTTAAAGGGGGATTTTTTATGGAATCTATGAACTTAAACGGCCAACCTTATTCCGCCAGTCTCAATCCCACTGAATCTGTGGGACGCTACACGGCAAAGACCTTTGCCTGGATGTTTGCAGGACTGATGTTTACCTTCATCATCGCGCTGACCGGCTATGTCACAGGAGCAGTTCTCTATGTATTTTCTGTTCCCTACCTGTATTTGGCGCTGGGTATTGCGGAGCTCCTTGTGGTAATCGTTTTATCCGCCCGGATTCAGAAGATGTCTGTGGGAACAGCCAGAGCTCTGTTTTTTACCTATGCGGCATTAAACGGCGTGGTATTCTCCGCGTATTTCCTGATTTATTTAACCACGGATCTGATTCTGGTATTTGGCGCTACCTCCCTGTTCTTTGGAATTATGGCGCTGATAGGTTACTGTACCAAGGCGGATTTCAGTAAGCTTCACAGCTTTTTGATTGGCGGTCTGGTTTTCCTGATGATTTTCTGGATTGCCGCCATGTTTATCAATTTAAGCCAGTTTACCACTATCGCCTGCACTATCGGCGTATTTCTCTTCCTGGTGCTTACTGCCTATGATACTCAGAAAATCCGCGCTTACCATGCATACTACTCCCAGGATTCTGAGATGCTGGCAAAAGCTTCCATCTTCAGCGCTCTCCAGCTTTACTTAGACTTTATCAATCTGTTCTTGTATTTGCTGAGACTGCTGGGCAGAAACAGAAAGTAATTAAAAAGGCAGGATATTTTCCTTTTTAGGGGAACATATCCTGCCTGATTTCTTTTTTATTTTAATTCCGTTATGGTATATTTTTTTATTCTTCCGATTTTCTCCCATTTCTTTGGAAATCCAATTTTCTTAAGAATTTCTTTATGTACTGGATGCTTTCGGAAACACTCTTTTAATTCATGAAAAAGCGCTTTAAACTCATCTTCCGGCAACAAGAGCTTCAAAATAATCAACTGTGCGAACAAGTCATTCTTTCCATACATGTATCGTCCAGATTCTCTCGGTAAAGAAAGTCTTTCATGGATCTTCATATCGCATAAAGCATCCTTAGTCCGAAAGTCGAACAATCGATCATTATGAGCGCACACATTTCTAAACTTCGTCATGACTGCCAACATCTTCGTCATCTCATTAATCTTGATCGGTCCAAAATCCTGGCAGACTTGTATCTGCACCCGCCCTTTTTGACAACTATATATTTTGGATAACTGTCCTATGGTCAACACATTGAACAGCACCCATAATGGTACATATTTATATTTCGTCATATAATGACGAATGTACACATAATCGCTATCGTTTCTAAGCTGACCTTTCATGATTTTCAACATATTCTGAATCACAATCTTTTTCTTGCCTGAATAATCATAATGGCTGATGTCCAGATAATCATTTTGCATATCGCCATACGCAAGACAAAAATGATACGATAAAGAAGACTTAATATTCCTCTCCACCATTAAGATATACTTTATGAAAATACTCCGCAAATCATTATCAAATTGATACAATTCATGAATATCTTCAAAAGTAACGCCATCTTGAAATTGATTTGTTACTGGACTCTTATATGCCTCTTTATAGCCATTGATCAACGGGAAATATCCTGTTTTAAACAATATCTTTTTGGCATATTCTTCATCCTGTATTGCCAGATTCTTTTTCTCTTTTAAAAAGGCAATCTGCTCATCATATGTTAAAAACCCCTTTTTCTTCACTTTTCCGCCGCCTTTGTACTTCCCTGAAAATAACGAAAGGCCCCCGCAGGAGCCTTCCGGACTACGGGCTTCTCAAGTTTCCGCAGTGCGATCACTAGGTACAGTATATCCTCTACAATCACTTTTGTCAAGGAAAAACATACCTCTGTTATTCTATGAACGGCATGTATTTTTTATGCATTTTATTCTGCTTTTTACATCATCGAATCATCCTTAAGAACCTCTGTCAAATTGATTCTGCCTACATTTTTCCATGCAAAATAATAGGCCAGCGCCACGGCTCCGAAAATAGCTAATATGAAAACAGTGATTGAAAAAAACGGCGCTTCTGCAAGAAATTCTCCTGCTGCAAGATAGCTGATTTTCAGCATATATCCCACTGCTATGACAGCCAGCGGAAAAGCCCACAAAATCGGACGGATGGCCAGTGCCAGCGCCTCAATGCAGAACATTTTCCGGATTTCCTCCGGAGTCATTCCCACTGACAGATACCTGGCAAATTCTCTTTTTCTCTGCCCCGCAAATCCCAATGTATTAGAAAACACATTCCCTGCGCCGATAATCCCAAGGAGGACGCAGAAGCTTCCCAAAACCACCTTCATCCCCTGGATTTGTTTGTTATTTGTTTCATAATCCTGAATACGATTTTCATATTCTACGGTATATTCGGAGCCAATCCGCTCATGAATCTCATTCTGTATTGTATTTAATTCCTCCAACGCCGCATTTTCTTTGCCAAGGATACGAATACAGGTATCTTTTTCCATTCCTCCTATCTGTTCTTTTAGTTCTTTCCATAAGGACACCGGAATAAAATGGACCAGCTCATAGTAGTCAAGGGTTGCATACTCTTCTCTTAAAACCGGCGATTCTCCTGTATAAGCCAGGACCGGAATCTCTGCCGTGTTTTCATTGCCAGTCTCCATGACAGCGCTTGAAATATTCTCTCCTTTCAGATAAGGCACAAACTTTGGATGCCTGAAATCAAGATTTGTCACATCACGAATCTGGTTTCTTATTACCGCCCCGCCAAGCTGCGGCTGGATGCCAATCTGTCTGCAATAATCCGAAAAACTGACATCGTCCAGTATGATAATAGGGGCGTTTACCAGCCATCCTTCTTGAATCCTGGCAGCATCATGAGCAGGAGCGTGTGAAAATCCTCCAAAGGCCTTCATTTCTTCGCTTATATCTTCCTCTGTGATCTTTCTCTTTGCTGTTGCCTTTTGATATACCACAGCGCTTTCTACCCCGGGCAGTTCCTGAATCTCTTTTGTCTTTTCAAAGTCATCTATATCCGTGTCCTTAAGAGTAACCATAATATCCCAGGCATCCTGATATTTCTCAAAATAGGTTTCTCTTGTGCTGATTCCGGAAATGGTAAAAAAGCACTGCATAACCGTAAATGCCAAAAACGAAAATATAAGGGCAAGGGATGCGGTCCGTAAGGACCTGGACTGGGCTTTTAATGCGTTTGCAGCAAGTTCTCCTTCCACTCCAAATAAAAGGGCGGAAATACCGGATTTTTTCTTACGCTTTAACTCCAGTTCTCCTGTATTTTTAATTGCTTCCAAAGGAGTGAGCCTGCTTAATTTTCTGGCCGGAAGCCACACGGAAATCCAAATGGTTATCACCGTTACCAACAGCGCCGGCGCCAGAACCAGAGGATGGTAACCGGGAATGGCTTTATGCCGGCCCGGAATCTGATTTTCCAACAGAATATTGGATAAACCTACCAATCCCATACTTCCTCCAATGCCAAGGAGATTCCCGGCCAATATTGGCACGGTGCAAAGAACCGCTGCTTCCTGAAAAAGACAGATCCGGATTTGCCCCGGCGTGGCTCCGATGCTGGAGAAAATGCCAAACTGGCGAATTCTTTCGTTCATAGATACTGCAAAGGAATTGTGTATGATGATAATCAGCGAGAGCGATGCCAACGCTGTTATCAAGAGAAACATAGGAAATATCAGCCTTGGCGCGGTATCTTCTCCTCCTCGGATCAAATACATTGACAGAAGCTGATAGTGATACTCAACCTTTTCCGGCAGAATCCCTGCCAGCCTGGCAATACGGGGCGTATCGGAAAGGACATCCCTGTAATGGTCAAAATAAATATCTGTTCCCGTATCATTTATTACTATATTTTTTACAGTGGCAAAATTTTTTATAGCTTCTATCTGTTCATCATTAAGCTCTCCTGTCATCCTGCTCTGCCAGCCGCCTTCCTCCAGTTTAATCCTCTCTACCTCATACTTCCATGCATTATAGAATAATCCGCACAGCAATGATAAAAGCAGCGCTGAAATAAATGCAGGCAGCCTGACGGATAAACTGGCTGAACGGTTATTCTTAATAAAATCAGCTGAATAATCTTTCCACATATCCGTTACCTCCGCCTTTCGTCACGGATGATCCGCCCATCTTCCACAGTAATAATACGCTCTGCTTCCAAAGCTACCTTTTCATCATGGGTAATAAGTAAAATCGTCTGTTCCAGGCTGCGGTTGGAGAGCTTTAACATATCAATAATCTCTTTTGAATTTTTCTGATCCAGGTTTCCGGTAGGTTCGTCTGCCAGAAGCAGCGCCGGACGGTAAATCAAAGAACGGGCAATGGCCACCCTTTGCTGCTGTCCGCCTGATAATTGGCCGGGCAAGGCCTCAAGCTTATCAGAAATGCCAAGGGAAGTGACAATTTTTTCAAAATAGTCTTTATTGGGCTTTCTTTTATCAAGGGCGAGGGGTAAAAGAATGTTTTTTTTCACCGTAAGCGTGGGAATCAGGTTATAAAACTGGTACACCAGTCCCACCTTTCTGCGCCGGAAAATTGCTGCCTGTGTCGGGTTCAATTTGGAAAGATCCGTCCCATCTACAATGACCGTTCCACTTGTAGGCTTGTCTACGCTGCCAAGAATGTGCAGCAGGGTTGATTTTCCGGAACCGGACGCCCCGACAACCGCCACAAATTCCCCCTTGCTGACTGACAAATCCACTCCGTTAAGGGCCGCTACCTGATTACTGCCGGCCCCATATACCTTCTTAACTTCCTCACACTTTAAGATTTCCATTTCTGTTTTCCCCTTTCTCTGACCTATAGAACCGGATTTCAAAGCAAGCGCCGCCGTCCAGTCTGTTCTTTGCCCGTATGGTTCCGTTTTGACGCTCTATAATCTCCTTTGACAAGGCTAATCCGATTCCAATTCCGCCTTCTTTTGCATTTTTCCCCCGATAGAACCGTTCAAAAAGATGGGGGATATCTTCTTTCAGAAATCCTTCCCCGTCATCCCAAATGAGGATTTCTGTATACAGAGGATTCTGTGCGTAGGAACAGTGAACCGTTTTACCATTGCCATGCTCCATGCAGTTTTTCATCAGATTCATTACCGCCTCCATGGTCCAGTCCAGATCGACGGCCACCGTCATCTCCCCCAGCTCCGGGATATCAACAGAAATACCGGAACTTGCAAACAATTCCTGTAAATTGTCTGCTGCCAGGACAAGTATAGTAAAAACATCTGCTTCGTCTTTCTGCAAAAATAACGTTCCTGCATCCAGCCGGGATAAAGCCAGCAGGGCTTCCTCCAGACGAGTGAGACGTAACAGTTGTTTTTCCACCTGTTTGAGATGCCCGTTGTCAATATCCTGCTTCATCATTTGAAGAGACAGGGAAATAGCGGTTATCGGCGTTTTTATCTGATGGGCAATGTTAGACAGGTTTTCTGCAAAATCGTTTTTCGCCTGCACAGCCCTGTCCCTTGTCTGATAAAGAGAGGTTACCGTCTTATATATTTCATCTTCCAGTTTTGAAAACCCGTCCTCCCCGGAGACAGAGAGAACCGCCGCCCTGCCGGTGTTTACCTGTTCCAGATAATCTGTCAAAGCCTGAATTCTCATGGCTTCTGTCTTATTCCGGTATAAAAAAGTAAAGGCAAAAAGAGAAACCCCCGAAAGAAAACCTGTCATTACAAATAAAAGACTTTGTCCGTAAGAGGAACCCGAAAAATCAGATCTGCGGTATCCCAATGTTGATAAAATGTCATTCTTCCCTGTTCCATCCACAATTCCCACTGTGTATTCTTTTAACGCAGCTGAGATTATTGTTTTGGTTTCCGGTTTCTGCTCTGCTACTTTCCCGCAAATAGTATTGAGAATGTCAAATTGAAGCCTGTTATAATGGTAAGAAGCAACTGCCACTGAAACGGCGCAAGCCATCAGGCTGACAGACAGCACAAATCCAAAAATCATTATGATATTTTTTCGCCCGCTCATATCGTATCCTCCATGCGGTAGCCCACGCTTCTGACGGTTTTCAGGCAGGCGGGTTGGCCAAGTTTATCCCGCAGCCGCTTCACCGTTACAGTCAGAGTGTTGTTATTCACATAATTTCCGTTTACATCCCATATCTGCTCTAAAATTTTTTCTCTGGTAATGGTTCTCCCTTTGTTCTTCATCAAATATAAAAGCAGTTGGTACTCTGCCCCGCTTAAACTTATCTCCTCTGAATTAGAAGAAACAGTCCGACGCTTTTGGTCAATGATAATTCCATCACAGGAAAGATACTGTTCTGCCCCGTTGCCAGTACGGCGCAATAACGCCAGGATCCGTGAATGCAGTACTTCCAGTTCAAAGGGCTTTACCACGTAATCATCCGCGCCGCTTTGAAAGCCGGAAACAATATCCCGGGAATCTCCCCGGACAGTAAGAAAAATAACCGGCAGATCTTTCCAACTACCGCGAAGCCACCGGCACATACTGTCTCCCCGGCCGTCAGGCATGTTCCAGTCCAATAAAACAAGGGCGGGCACATGCATTTTTAGCGCCTGCCTTGCCTGTGCAAGGGTCGCGCATAGGGTCACCTTAAAATTCTTTTGTTCCAGATATTCTTTTACCGTACGTGCAATATCCGGATCGTCTTCAATATAATACAAATCGGTCATGTCAATTTTCGCCTTTTCTTTTTATTACACCATTCTACCAGAAAAAAGTTACAGTTTCGTGACAAATTCCCTGCTGTCTCAACTGTTACATCCATTTGCTTTTGCAAATTTAAAAACTCTTACATTGATTTCTTTTTTATGGCATGATATGCTAGGAAAAAGAATGAGTGGAAAAAGCAGCATACAATTAACAACAAATCAGTATAATAAAATCCAGGAGGTATCTCGCTATGTCAACTTTGGAAAAAGCGATAGGATTGCTACAGGAAATGCCGGAAAGCAAACTAGAGGCAGTATATATGTATATCCGTTTTGTCAATTCACAGACAGACCATAAAGAAAATACTCCCTCTCAAAAAAATGCCATTGAAAAAAGACAGCGTGGATTTCAAGGCCTTTTATCGTTTGCTGGAACATTGCCGGAGGATTTTGATTATAAAAAAGAATTAGAAAAGGCAAGGGAGGAAAAATATGCTCGTTTTTCCACATCCCATATCCCTGCAATTCTTCCAGATGACTTTCTTAAAATCCTTTGCAATTAAATGGCATACAAATAACAGAAAAAAGTACAGAGGTGCCAAATGCAGATTTCAAGCAGATTTACCATTGCTGTCCATGTCCTCATATGTATTGAGACATTTAAAAATGACTATAAAGTAACCAGTGATTTCCTTGCGTCCAGCGTAAATGTAAATCCGGTTGTTATAAGAAGGCTTTTACAGCAGTTAAAAAAGGCCGGGATTATAAGCGTTGTGCGGGGCAGCGGAGGCGCAGATATCCCAAAGCCATTGGATGAGATTACATTGCTTGATGTATATCATGCTGTGGAGTGTGTGGAAAATGGCCAGCTTTTCCACTTTCATGAAAACCCCAATCCTCTTTGCCCTGTTGGAAAGAATATTCACTCCGTTTTAGATACAAGGCTTGAACGTATTCAGAAGGCCATGGAACGGGAAATGAAGTCTGTAACGATGCAGGATGTTATGGATGATATTCAAAAATTGCTATAAAATTGATGTAACTATTGACATTACAACATTTTCGTGGTATAAACTTTGTTGTATCAATCATTATTACATCCTTTAAAAACGGAGGTCCTATTATGGCAAATTTCAGTAAAGTAAGCGTAGCATCTGATGCAAGAATCGAACTCCATGACCAGCTTTCCTTAACCGGAGCAGAGGTAAGCATAAATAACCTTCCGGCAGGCGCAGGCGTACCTTTTGTCCACTCTCACAAAAAGAATGAAGAAATCTATGCAATCCTTGCCGGAAAAGGGAGGGCCGTGATTGATGGAGAGACTGTAGAACTTGCAGCCGGTGACTGGATCCGTGTTTCTCCGGCTGCAAAACGTCAGTTTTTCGCATCTGAAGATTCGGCTGTCAGCTTTGCCTGCATTCAGGTGAAGGAGAATTCCCTTGAAGGCTACACACAAGATGACGCTGTTATCGAATCATAGGAAAATCCATGGGAAAATCCCGGTTTCGGCATATTGACAATTTCATCCAGCGGGTTATAATTAGATTATCAAAGAAAGTCAAATACCCCCGCAAGCGCGGCTGCTTGGCTTGTTGCTGGCGGGAATAAATTTGGAGGCTGTCTTATGAACGTTTCACTTTCATTTAATCAGATGTCCTTTTATAACTCTTCTTATAACCAGCTTCGTTTATCCGCCTATGCTTCCCAGGCAGCTTTTTCAGGCCGGCCTCAAGCCGTTTCCGACGGCCAGTCCCAGGTTGCTTTTCCGGGGCAGCCTCAGGTCGCCTTTCCAGGGCAGTCTCAGCCAAATGAGCCAGGAGGCGGACAAAAGGTCAACAGAACCGGCGATTACGATACCTATGAATGTCAGACCTGTGCAAACCGGAAATATAAGGACGGTTCCAACGATTTGGGAGTTTCCTTTAAGACTCCTACAAAGCTGAGTCCTGAAAAGGCTGCTTCTGCTGTCCGCTCCCATGAGATGGAGCACGTATCCAGAGCTAAGGCAAAAGCCGCAAGAGAGGGTTCGGAAATTCTTTCTCAGTCCGTCACCTACCGGACCGAAGTCTGTCCGGAATGTGGAACGCCCTATCTGGCAGGTGGAAATACCAGAACCGTGTTCCGCTCAGCCCCTGAAACTTATGACAAGGAGCCAGTGAAAAAGGGAGTTTATCTGGATCTTAAAGTTTAAGATCTTTCTTTACGAAACCTGCAGGCGCCCGGCGGCGGACGTACTGCCGCACAGAAAAGTCTGGCAGGCGCCTGGGGCATACCTGAATTCATGCCGCCTATTGGCGGCGGACTTTCACAGTAAAAAATCAGGCTGTGGCAATAGAAATCCTCATGATTTCATTTTGCCGCAGCCTGATTTTTTGTGGCAGCTCACACAGCAGGGAAATCTGTTATGATCTTTTAGCGAAAACCCATCCGCTCCCATTAGGCAAAAGATAAGCCCATCCGGACAAACTGCTCTTTAGGGCAATTGTTAGCCTTCATCATCTTCTTCATAAGTTCTATCATTCTCTGCTCCTGATCCTCATTCTCCACCGGATTCAGCTCCATAGGATCCTCTTTCAGACAGAACAGCATGGTGGGATACTCTGCCTGAGAAATCCAGGCTGTGCTTTCCAGCTTCAACACAGGAATCTCCTTGGTAAAGGAAAACGGCTTGCGAAGTCTCATGGTGCGTAGCACTTCATTGTTTATAAACGCCCGTCTTCCGCCATGGCGCATGGGCATCAGCGTATATTCGTGACGGGGCTGGTTGCCGGGCAGAGGGCTTCTCATATAAACCCAGACGCCGTCGGTGCAGCAGATCTGGCCTCCAAAAATACCGAACAGCCCGCCTTCCCGAATAGCCTCATCCCTTTCAAGGACAGGACGCAGTGATCTTCCCTCCATATCTTTTGGAAGAGGCTGACCAAAATATTCCAGCAGCGTAGCCGGAAGGTCAATGGTCTGAACCAGGCAGTCGGTCCGTATTCCCTTTTTACCGCTTCTGGGATCCCACACAAATAACGGAGTATGAGCCACCTCTGCATAAAACGGGCAATGGCACTTGGCCCACTGGCCATGTTCCGCCAGAAGAAAGCCATGATCCGTGTTTACGATCAGCATAGTATCTTCCCAAAGACCGTACTTGTCCATGGCATTTAGTATCCGGCCCAGATTTTCATCACACATCTGAAGTACAGAAGCGTACTGCTTTCTCATGTGGACAATAAACTCCGGACTGTCAGTATCATTTACCGGCCGGTAATCCGGCCAGTCACAAAACGGTCCCTGGTATTCATCCGGAAACCTTTCTTTGTACTCCGGCTGGCTGAAAAACGGCTCATGAGGGTCAAAGGTCTCGATCTGAAGAAACCAGTTATCCTGATTGTAATTATTCCGCAAAAATTCCAGACCCTTTTCAAAGGTACGCCACTGGGGCTGATGAGCGGCATCCCGCATAACTGTCCGGTTGGCAAAGTCCTGACCTACCCAGTTATCCCCAGGATCTCCGCACAGATTTCCGGTGGGACTTGGGCCTCCTGTAAAGCCAACCAGAGGCTGCCAATTGTCTCCCTCCTGCCCCCGTACACATTCCCAGGTGCTGTAGCGTTGATGGTAAGTAGCTCCGCCGTCTTCCCAGTAATGGTAGTGATCGCTGATCAGATGGGTATGGATCCCCGCCTCCTTTAATATCTCAGGCATAGAGTCGTCAAATGGTTCCAAGGGCCCCCAGCTGCGGTGCAGGAAATTATAACGGCCCGTGTGAAGTTCCCGGCGGGCCGGCATACAAGGCATGCTTCCTACCCAGCAGTTATCAAAAGTTACGGTGTGCCGGGCCAAGCGCCTGAAATTCTCTGTATGAGTCCAATGGCAGCTATAGGGAGCCAGCATGTGACGGTTTAAGGAGTCATACATAATCATAATGGCTTTCATAAATATTCCTTTCTGGCTAATTTCCTTTTCGCCGGTATTCGTAAGGACTCATGCCATACTTCTTTTTAAATGTGGTGGAAAAATAACTTGCATTGTAATATCCCACCTGCTGTGCAATATCCTGAACCCGCAGAGCCGTATTTTCTAACAGCCGGACCGAAGCTTTCAGCCGGACATCTGTCAGATAATTTACAAAGGTCTGGCCTACCTCTGCCTTAAAAGCCCGGGAAAAATATTCCGGATTTAAGTATACCTGGGCGGCTGCCTGTTCCAGACTGATCTGCTCCCTGTAGTGAGCGTTAATGTACTCTACTGCCAGACAGATATTCTTGGATTTTGGCGTCTGCTGGGTAGCCGCCGGGCTGCACTGTCTGGCAACAGACAATATAATACCTGCTGTCTCCTCCAGAGAAATACACTGCTGCAGCTGCATCCGGAGAGCATCCCCGTCTTCTAACGTCATTCCGTTCTCCTTAGACTCAAATTCCAGCAGATCGAAGGCATCCATACACAGCCTGCACAACGGCTCTATTGCAAGGATCCTTTGGCTGTCCGCATTTTCCAGAAATTCTTTTATCACCTCATATCGCTGAGCGCCCTGGGTTTGATGGAGGCGTACACGAAATTCCCCACACATATTTTTCCAGATCTGGTTTTTGTGGAGCAGTTCCCCTAAAGGGTAGCGGGGTTCATACAGTCTTTTTTCTTTTTTATAAAATCCCTCCCCCAAAGAGCATGCCGCCTGCCAGACCATATAGGGCATCCGGCGCATTTCATCTGTAATTGTACTGACGCCAACCATACAGTCATTCATCTGCTGAACCTGTCTGGCATAGGCCGTCAGCTGTCTGGCCTTTTCCGCCTCGCTGAGAGTCCTGGGGAAATTGCCGATAATCATGTAGATCCGATCTGTATAGTCAAACCCGGTTACATGCCTGGCCTGGCTCTCCTTGGGAAAAGTAAGGCCGCTGTTCAAAATGTTTTGTTTCCACACCGCCAGGGCAAACAATCCGCTGTTGCGCCAGCGGATATTGCACTGACGCAGCTTTTCCAGTTCCTCATCCCCCAGCTCTTTTTTTTGGCGGAGAATTCTGCCGATCACAGACTGTACCTGTGAAAGACTGGCAATATCCCCATCATCCTTTCCCAGAGAAAGCTGCAGCTCTCCTGCCGTCCGGTTGAGAAGCTCCTGGAGCAAATCATTCTGCATTTCCGTTTTCAAAAGATACTCTGCCGCACCGTCCCGCAGAGCCTGCCGGACCAAATCAAAGTCAGAAAATGCCGTCAGCATTACTACCTTCACCTGACTGTTTCTGGAACGCAGAGTATGCAAAAGCTCCAGGCCATCCATAACAGGCATTTTAATATCTGTAAGAATCAGATCCGGCTCTTCCTTTTGAATCATCTCCAGGGCCTCTAAGCCATTGTGGGCAATGCCGGTTAGCTGGCAGGATGGGTTTTGAGAAATACAAAATTGCAGCCATTCACATATCATGGTTTCATCATCAACCACCAGGACTTTCATAACTTTCCTCCTCTTGGACAACCGCAGGTATCAGCAAGGTAATCGTAGTGCCGATTCCTTTGGAACTTTCCAGTGTAAGACCGTAACCTTCTCCATAATTCAAGCGTATGCGGTTATGAACATTGGACATCCCGATAGAGTGGGCATCCTTCACCACGTTCTGCTCACAGTTCATCCGCACTTTTTTCAGGGTTTCTTCATCCATACCGGCACCGTCGTCGGTAATGGTAAGGAGCAGGTTCTCTCCCTGCAATGCGGATTCGATGATAACGGTCCCCCCCTGGCTTTTTGCCTCAAGTCCATGGAAAATCGCATTTTCCACCAGGGGCTGCAAAATCAGGGGAGGCACCATACAATGCTCTGTACCGTCTTGCATCTCCACCTCATAGTGAACCTTTTCCCCGTACCGAAGTTTTTGAACGACTAAGTATTTCCGGGTAGTCTCCAGTTCGTCCTGAAGGGGAACCGTATTATCTTTTACTGCCAGAGTGCTTCGCAGCAGGTCAATAAAAGCCCCCAGCATCTGGGCTGCCTGGCTGTTTTTTCCAACCTCCACCGCACATCGGATAGAAAACAAAGTATTATACAGAAAATGGGGATTGATCTGCGCCCGAAGGAAATTCACCTCCAGTTTCCGCTTCTGCTGCTCTCTCTCCCTGATAATTTCCAGTAGACTGGAAATCTCCACTGCCATATGGTTAAAGCTTTCCTGGAGAGATCCAATCTCCTGGGTTGTGTTCCCCACAGGAGAAGGCCGAAACTCACGGTCCCCAAATTTGTCCATGGCTTTGCTAAGATCAGCCAGAGGGTTGGAAATCCTCCGCGATATATAAACGGATACTGCAAGGGCAAGAACCAGTCCCGTGGCCAAAAGGCAGCCCATAATCCAGTAAGTCTCATTAAGGGCTCCTAAAATAATTCGGGTTGGGCTTTCCTCCACAATGGTCCATCCCGTCTTCTCATCCAGGTAGGTGGAAAGCACATAGCTCTCCCCCAGCTTTTGGATAATATTGGAACGATCCGTGCCATATACATTCTGCATGTAATCTACATCAATAAACTGCTTTCCCAGCATCTTCTTATTAGAATGGGAGACAATAAAGCCGTTCTGATCATAGATATAAACCTCTCCTCCCTGCTCCTGGGTGGAAATATATAAGTTTTCCAGCTGCTGCTCATCAATTAAAATCAGCAGAATACTCGGGCTCCCTCCGTTGTCCAGCATCTGTCCTGCGGCAAACCGGTATACGGGATTGCCGTTTTCATAGGTACTGAAGGTTCGGGAGAATTGCACAGTCTCGTCTGTGCCGCTGTTTAACGCCGCCAGCAGATATTTAAACCAGGGCTGATGCACCCAGGTGCTTACATCCCCGCCTGCGCTGCCTGAGTTGTAAACAAAACCATTTGCCCCCATCAGCACCACCTCATATCCCAGGCCAATCCGGCTGAATACCTCATCATAAATCTCTTTCTGGGAATCCAGGTATCTGCAGGCCTCTTTTCTGGCCTCCTCTGACATTCCTTTCTCCAGAAAGCCATTACTTTGGATCTCATAGCGGTATAAATTGGACAAGGTTGTGCTGCTGGTCTTTACGATATCGGCCCGCTCCCCAATCTGGCGCAGCACTGCAGTCCGGTTGCTGCCAATCTGGTCAATCAGCAGATCCCGGATAGAGCCGCTGACCAGCACGGAAACTGCTGTAAAGAAAAAAGTGAACACGAGAAAATAGGTCAAAAACAGCTGTGTACGTAATTTTTTAAAGTATACCGCAATTTTTTTCAACCAAGCTTTCATGGTGTTCACTCCCGTTTGAACTGTTACATTTGATAGGGTGCAAAGTTGGGATTTTCCCGGATATAGTCATCGCAGCTATGGCCGGAAACTCCTTTTCCCCACAGGCCGGCCAGGCCAATCTGTCCGGATCCGAATACCGCCTCCCTGGCGCCGTCGATCTCCGGATTGACGTATTTGGCAAACCAGGTTTCCAGACGCAGGCGCATATCCTGCTCCAGTTCTTCAAAGCCGCCTTCCTTCAAAAGGTTTTTGGTCTCTCCCGGATCGGTCTCCAGATCATAGAGCTCATTGGGGCCATAGGGATAGCGGGTCACATATTTAAACCGGCGGCCGCGGATCATACGGTTGGGACCGTATTCATCAAAAACCACAACCTCTTCCCGCTGGGCAAACTCTTCTCCTCTCAGAACCGGCGCAAAGGACACTCCCGGCCTTTCCAGAGTGTCGGAAGGCTTTAATTCCAGATAATCCAGCAAAGTAGGCATAAAGTCATAGGCAGAAACCAGGGCGTCGCAGACCACGCCTTTCGGAATATGTCCCGGATGCCGTACAATAAAGGGTACTTTCACCGACTCCTCATACATATTAAGCGGGAAGGTGGCGTTTCCTTTTCCCCAGAAGCCGTGATGGCCGCAGGAAAATCCATTATCCGCCGTAAAGACCACCAACGTGTCTCCTGTCATGCCCATCTCATCCAGTTTATCCAGAATACGGCCGATTCCCGCATCCATGGCAGTAGCCGCCGCAAAATAGCCAATCAGGTTGGCCCGCTCATCCTTTGCCACCTCGTCGGTAAGATAGATGCTGTCCGGGTGCCGGGGCAGGTGGGGAACTGACTCAAAGGGGCAGTCTTTATAAAGATCCGTGTACTCCTTAGGGTGATTGTTCAGCCAGGGAGCGTGAGGCGCCGTATATGCTACGTGAAGATAAAAGGGCTCTTCAGAATTTCTGCGGGATTCCAAAAATTCTATGGCATCGTCTGTAATGGCGTCTGTCACATACCGCTCTTCCCGGTACAGCTTTCCGTCCTTATACATAGGAGCTCCGTAATAAGGGCCTCCTCCGGACTTATGACTGAACCAATGGGTAAATCCCTGCTGCGCCTTTCCTGCCGCGCCCATGTGCCATTTGCCGGACAGACCGCAGCAATACCCGTTTTCTGCCAGAGCCTTGGTATAAGAGTACTGCCCTGCCAGATATTCCAGGGCAGACTGCCGCTCATCGTCATCCCTCAGCCAGTCATGGATCCCATGCCTGGAAGGAATGGTTCCGGTAAGCAGGGAAGCCCTGGCCGGGGAACACACCGGGGAAGCACAGAAAAAGTTTTCAAACCGGATTCCCCCGGCAGCCAGCCGGTCAATGTTGGGGGTAATGATTTCCTTATTTCCGCTGCATCCCAATGACCAGTACCCCTGATCGTCAGAAATTACAAATACAATATTAGGCTGTTTTTTCATCCTGATACCTCCATTATATCAACACGCCTGTCTTATGTAAAGCCACGCTTTTTTCCTTACCACCATTTAATCAGATCCGTTACCTCGTTCCGCAGCTTTACAAAATCCGGGCTGGCAATATCTCTGGGGCGGGGCAGGTTGTTGTCAATAGCTTTTTTAATACCCGTGGGCTTGTTGGTGAGAACCAAAATCCGTTCTCCCATATAAACAGCCTCCTCAATATTGTGGGTGATAAATATAACCGTGGTGCCGGTGCGCTGCCACAGGCTGATCAGCTCGTCCTCCAGGTGATAGCGAAGCTGGATATCCAGCTGGCCATAAGGCTCATCCATCAAAAGCAGATCCGGCTGAGTGGCAAACGCTCTGGCGATCACCACCCTCTGAAGCATGCTGGCGGACAGCTGATCCGGATAATATTTGCGGTATTTGGACAGCCCTACAATGTCCAGGTATTCATCTACCAGAGATTTGGCTTTTCCCTTTTCCACGCCCTTAATATCCAGACCAAATCCCACATTTTCTTCCACAGTCAGCCAGGGCATGGTAGAATATTCCTGAAAAATGTAGGCAATATTATGTTTCTTCAAATCCACCGGTTCCCCTTCCAGAAGAATTTCTCCTGCAGTAGGCTGATATAATTTGGTAAGGCTGTTGAGAAACGTAGTCTTTCCGCATCCGGTGGGGCCCACGATACATAAGAATTCTCCGGCATGAACATCAAAGGAAATATTATTGAGCACCAGCAGATCCCCAAACTGTTTGGTCAGGCCGCGCACTTGTACTTTGGGCATTTTGTTCTCTTGCATAGCAATTTCTCCTCTCACATGTATCGGCACGCACCGCATAGCGGCGCCTGCCAATTCGTCAGAACGCATTCCAGTTGTGAAACTTACGTTTCACAAGCGTTCTTCCTCTTACAGCGTCAGATCCATATTATCGGTAATCAGCTGGCGCAGGCGCAAAAATTCGGGATCCACATAGTCACGGGGATGGGGCATATCAATGATATACTCTTCCTTAATATGGGTTGGGCAATTGGTCAGCAGGATAATGCGGTCTGCCAGGAACAATGCCTCTTCAATGTTGTTGGTAACGAAAACTACCGTGCGTTTTTCCTTCTGCCAGATGCGCTGTAATTCTTCTTCCATCATATATCGGGTCTGGGCGTCCAGATGTCCGAAAGGCTCGTCCAGAAGCATAATATCCGGCTGGTTGGCATAAGCCCTGGCAATTCCCACCCGCTGGCGCATGCCGCCGGAAAGCTGGCTGGGATAGCTTTTCTCAAATCCGGTCAGCCCCACCAGTTCCAGGTACTTTTTAATCCGGGCATTGCGCTCTTCCTGCGGCATGTGGCGCACTTTGGGGCCGAACCCTACGTTTTCCTCAACCGTCATCCAGGGGAACAGAGACGTCTTCTGATAGACCACCCCACGTTCCGGCGCCGGTCCGGTAACCTTCTTTCCCCTTGTCAGTACCTGGCCTTCTGTAGGCATATCCAGTCCTGCCAAAATGTTTAACAGGGTGGTTTTCCCGCACTGACCGGCTCCAAACAGAACCAGAAACTCATTTTCATGTACTTCAAAATCCATTCCCCGAAGGACTTCATTCTTGCCGCCGCCGTCATAGCTGTCAAAGCTGCGGCCCACATTCCGACATTCCAGCACCGCCGGCGCCGCTTTCACATTCCCTTCTGCTCGTTCCATGCACACAGTCTCCTTTCTAATGCGCTTGTCAGATTGGCCAGTATAAACCCTACAATTCCGATGGCCACAATGCCAACCATGATCTGTACCGTGTTTCCGGTGTTCATTCCCCGTACAATCATCCAGCCCACCCCTTCGTTGGACTGAATCATCTCAGCGCCTACTACCGCGCTCCATCCGGCGGTTACCGCAATCTGCAAGCCTGCAAAAATATACGGAACAGAAGAAGGAAGGACGATTTCAAAGAAAATCTGGCGTTCATTAGCCCCCAGCATCCGGGCTGCTCCGATGAGCTCCGGATCCACGTTTTTGGCTCCGTCATAGGTATTTACTGTAATAAAGCAAAAGCATCCTAAAAAGATGATAAAGAATTTTCCCGTATCTCCCAGGCCAAACCACAGGATAGAAAGAGGAATCCAGGCCAGAGGCGGAATAGGACGGATAAACTCAAAAATAGGTTTTAAAATAGCTTCCAGCAGGCGGGAGTATCCCATGCCGACTCCCAGGGCAATTCCGGCGATGGTGGCAAAGAAAAATGCCACAGCCACCCGGTACAGGCTTACGCCAATATGAGCCAGCATGGTACGCTTGCCGATGGGGTCTACAAAGCTTTTGCAAAAAGCTGCTAACACCTGACTGGCAGGTGGGAGAAACATGGATGCGCCGGTAAATCTGGCTGCCAGTTCCCAGACTGCAAGCAGAGACAGCAGGGAAATAATCGTATAAATCACGATAAGCTGCTTATCCGAAAAACGGCTGTTTGCGGTAGAATCAATCATGCTGTTTTCCCCTCCTTACATATTTTTTCTGTAATCTCTCCAGAACTGTATTCAGCAAAAGCCCTACAAATCCAATGGTAAGCATTCCCACGATAATCACATCCGGGCGGCCCAGCATACGGGCCATCTGAATCATGTAGCCCAGGCCGCTGGTAGCTGCCAGCATTTCTGCCGCTACCAATGCAACCCATGCCGAGCCTAATGCCAGACGCAAACCGGTAAAAATCATGGGAAGAGCCGTAGGGATTGCCACTTTAAACAGCAGCTGGCGGTTGGTTGCTCCAAAGGTTTTGCCTACCCATAAATGTACCTGGCTGGTACGGCGGATTCCGGTATAGGAGTTTACGGTAGCGCTGATAAAGGCTGCAAAGAAAATGATTCCAACCTTAGAAGCATAGCCAATACCCAGCCACAAAATCATCAGAGGAATCCAGGCTAAAGCCGGGACCGGGCGAATAATGTCGAACAAGGGTTTTGCAAACAATTCAAATTTTCTGCTCCATGCCATACCGACTCCAAGAGGAACACCGATAAGAACCCCTACTCCATAACCGCCCAGGGCGATTTTCAGACTGGACCAGATATTTTCTAAAAGAGTAGATCCATCCGGCACAGTACCGCCGCTAAGTTTATACCAGAGTGTGCCCAGAATTTTTGTGGGGCTGGGAAGCATTACCGGGCTTACCAGATGAAACACATCCGTCACCATCTGCCACACCAGAAGTACGAACAAAAAAGAGCATGCAGAAATCAACTTATACTTATATTTTTCAAAAAACGGCTTCATAGAATTTACACACCTTTCTTACTGATAAGACTGTATAAATGTGTTAACAACATTGGTGTTGAATTTCTCCGTTGCGCTGGCTTCCAGCTGGCCCTGATCGACATAGAACTCACCCAGTTCCTTTGCAAAAAGGCCAAGCTCACGGCCTTTCCAGTCTTCTTTGGTCAGCCATTTTACACGCTCTAAGTCCGCTACGCAGTTTTCACGGCTGGTTTCCATACCAGAATCCTCCAAAAACTCTACCAGCAAATCAGCGGCCATTTCCGGATCCTTCTGCAATGCCTCGCATGCTTCCAGAGTGCAGTCTACATATTTCTGAATCAGATCGGATTTTCCATCCAGAGACTTCCGATTTCCTACTACCATATCTACGTAGCGGGTTCCCATATCTGCCAGGTTTGCTACCTGCACCATACCGCTGCTTTTCGCATCAAAGAAGGTGGGAACATTTAAAGAGGCAGCATCGCCCTGGCCGGCCTGCAACGCCTGATAAGCCTGTACGGTATCCATATTTACAATATTTACATCCGTAGGTTCCATTCCCAGCTTTTCCAGCCATTTTAAAACGGTAAAGTGCTGAGCCGTTCCCACTGGGGTCAA
>ERZ808044.243-NODE-243-length-72167-cov-10.923415_pt1 | contig 72167 bp, 87 predicted proteins | sample MGYA00380195_ERZ808044 | MGnify/ENA primary metagenome ERZ808044 (study PRJEB31490, sample SAMN06133423) | mouse gut metagenome | isolation source: Z7_2 | host: mice | place: China: Chengdu | collected 2015-05 ...
CCCGAGGGCAAAAAGCCCCCGGAAATAATTGTTCCCTACCTGCCCCCATTCCCTGTTGGCCAGGGTGGCGAAGGGGATAGGCGCAACCGATGTGTAAAGATAAATCTCGATCATCCTGACAAAAAGGATAACGGTAATGGCCACTGACATGATCTTCATGCCAAGGCTCACCAGCATGGTCTCAAGGGCCAGCACTGCCAGCTCCCCGATCCCCATGGATGCCATTGCGGCGTCCATCTGGGTTATCATGGAATCCACGCTGATGGCGGTCTGCTCGTTAATGACCCCGCCTGCGGCGCTGACCACATGCTGCCCCACGTCAAACACCGCCATGGTGATATCGAAGGTGTGCCCCACAAGGTATACCGCCACCCACATCTTGAAGAAATATTTAAAAAACATCCATGTGTCGATCTCATGCATGTTGTTCTTCTCCGTCAGCATGGTAATCAGTTCATAGCACAGCACGAAGGTGATGATCATGCCTGCTATGGGCATGATGACGGAATCCGACAGGTTCCGGATCAGGCCAAAAATGTTCCCATTCCACCCCTGCGGCGTCTGCCCCACCTGTGCGGCAATCTCCCCGGTCTTCTCATTAACATCGGTAAACATGGTAGATAAGTTAGAACGGATCATGCCGGATAAAAGCTCCCGCATCCACTCCTCGATTGCCTCAAAAATGTTATCAAACATGGGCAAAACTCCTTTCCCGTCTTATCCGAACAGGTTTGCAAGCAGAGGCACAAGCTGGGTACCGATGAGCGCCACCCCTCCGCCTGCCATAAGCTGTTTGATCCCCTGGCTTTTTGCTGATGTGTGATAAAGAAGTAGTAGAAGTGTAAAAAATTTTGCCGTTCCTATCCGGCGTTTGCGCATTGCGCCGGATAGGTCGGGCGGTCATTCGGGCAGGTCTACCTTGCCAACGAAAGAGTAATAAATATCAATGTCCTGTCTGCGTGTGCCGTTCTCGTCATAGCTGCACTCATGCACAACGATTTTCTCCACAAACTCACGCAAAAGGGTAGGGGTAAGTTCTTCAAAGCTGGTGTACTTGCGGACAACATTCATAAACTTTTCTGCGTTTACCGTGGCTTCCTGCGCTTTGGAAAGCTCTGCCCGGATAGCGGCGGCTCTCTCTTTCAGTTCTTTCTGCTCGGCTTCATAGTCTGCCGACAGCTCCGTGAAACGCTCGTCTGAAATGCGCCCGGTCACGCTGTCCTCATACAGCCGCTTGAAGATAGCGGATAACTCGCTGATACGCTTCTCGGCGGCTTCCAGCTCCTTTTTCCTTGCGGCGTTCCTGCGCTTGCCCCCGTCCTCGTTCTGCTCGATCAGCAGCTTCATAAACCGGGCTTCGTGCTTCGCTGCATAGCTGGTGACTTTCCGCAGATTGTCGGTCACTCCGGCGGTCAACAGGTCGGTGCGGATAAAGTGCGCCGTACAGTCACGGGTACGCTTCTTGTAGCTCCCGCAGATATAACAATCCTGCTTGCGGGTGGCGTTCTGGTAACGCTGCTGGTAAAGGACGCTGCCGCAGTCGGCACAAAAGAGTATGCCGGAGAATAAGCCCACTTCATCATAGCGGTTCGGGCGTTTGCGCTGCTTGCGTAACTCCTGCACACGCTCCCACATCTGGGTGTCAATGATAGGCTCATGGTGGTTCTCGAAAATCGCCTGTTTCTCAATGGGGTTCTCTACGCTGTGCTTGGTCTTGTAGGACGGCTTCTCCGTCTTGAAGTTTACCAGACAGCCCGTGTACTCCCTGTTTTCAAGGATATGTACCACGGTATTGGTCGCCCACTTGCACTCATAGCCGGGGTGGTAGCGGCGGGTGCTTCCCGTCCGACGGTATTCCAGCGTTCCCGGCGTGGGGATCTCCTGCTCTGTGAGCATACGGGCTATCTTGGTCGGCCCGTTCCCGGCAAGGCACAAGCTGTAAATCTGCCGCACAACAGGGGCGGCTTCCCCGTCAATGATAAAATTTTCGTCCTCGTCCATAAAGTAGCCGTATACGGGTTTGCTCGTGACGGGCTTCCCGCTCATACCCTTAGACCGTTTTACTGCTTTGATTTTCTTGCTCGTATCTCTCACCAGCCATTCGTTAAAAATGTTCCGCAGAGGGGCAAAATCATTGTCGCCCTGTGCGCTGTCCACTCCGTCATTGATAGCGATAAAGCGGACGCCTTTCTGTGGGAAAATCATTTCCGTATACATTCCCACTTGCAGATAGTTTCGCCCTAACCGTGACATATCCTTGACGATAACGGTGCCGACTTTTCCGGCTTCAATGTCCGCAAGCATGGCTTGAAAACCGGGTCTTTGGAAGTTCGCCCCAGAATAACCGTCATCTGTGTACCATTGCAGATTGGAAAAGCCGTTCTGCTTCGCATAGGTTTCAAGAATACGCTTCTGGTTTGAAATAGAATTGCTCTCACCTTGCAGCTCGTCCTCGTGGGATAATCTCGGATAAAGGGCGGTAATAAGGTTTCGGGTGGTCTGTCTTAACATAGTGTCCTCCATTTCCGACAGCCAGCCCCACTATTCCGTATGACTATCATACCACACGCCGGGGCTGGCTGTACAGTCCTTTCTGCTTCTTTACGTCCCGTCAAATTGCCGATTTTTGTGTAGCAGCTTCCGCTTCCAGCACTTTCAGCATTTTATCGGCGGCGGTGGCGGTGGTGTCCTGCTTGAAATAGCCGGAAACGACAAGGACAGAATTACCTATGCGGATTTCCGTCACGCAATCCGGGCGGCGGGTGCTGCGGTCATTCTTTGGGGTGTTGGTCATAGGCGGCTCTCCTTTCTGTTCATCAGCTTTTTCAGTTGTCCCATTTTCTCCTGCGCCGTGGCTTTTCGGAAGTTGCTCCCGGTAAAGCGGACAGGAGAACACATTTCAATCAGACGGTCATAAATGCGGGCGTGGGCGGTGTCCTCCGGGTGCTGCAAGTCCTCCAGCGTGAGATTAGTCGTGACGATCAGCGGCCTGCCGCTGCGGTAACGGCTGTCAATCACGTTGTAGACCTGCTCTAAGCCGTATTCCGTTCCCCGTTCCATTCCAAAATCGTCAAGGATAAGCAGCGGGAAGCTGCAAAGTCGGGAGATATATTCATTCCTGCCCTCAAAGCTGGCGGCAAGGTCACCCAATATCAATGCAAAGTTTGTCATGCACACGGGGATTTCACGCTCCATAAGGGCATTTGCGATACAGCCCGCAAAATAGCTCTTGCCTGTGCCAACGCCGCCCCATAGCAGATAGCCAATGTTGCGCTCTTTCATGGTTTCCCAGTTCTCCACATAGAAATGGGCGTGTTCCATTTGCGGGCACTTGCCGTTGTCGTTCTCAAACGTCCAGCCCTGCATAGCCGGGTCTGTAAAGCCCCGCCGCTTCAACCGCTCGACAGTTTCAAGGTGACTGCGCTGTTTCTCTGCGGCTTCCCGTTCCTCACGCTCTGCCCGCTGGCAGTCACATTCTGCCGGGTGGCGGTCACGCCCCAGCCATGCGGCGGTTTCTTTGGGGAAATAGCCCTCTTTGGGCTTGTGGCACTTCCCGCAGTATAAAAGCCCGTCCTCGCCGGTGTAGTCCTCCGGCTCCGGCGTGGTGTCGGTCATATTCAAAATCATTTCATCAAATCCATTCGTCATAAGCTCTCGCCCTCCTTACAGGTATAATCGGGTATGCCCTTTTTCGGGGCTTTCTTGGCTGCGTCCTCCTGCGCCCACTTGAAAATCGTGGCTGCATGGCTCTTGTATTTCCTCCCGCTGGAAGCGATATGGCAGGATAGGCGGTCAATGTAATACTCCCACTTGCCGGGAAGCTCTGTTTTCAGCCCGTCAAGCTCCGTATCGGAAAGAATGACATTGTGGTATCTGCCATAGGCGGCGGGGGCGGGGTGTCCCGTTTCTAACTCTCTCTCTTTTTCTATTTCTATATCTATCTCTTTCTCTATCTCTATCTCTGGTGGACAAATGTCCGCTCGATATGGTGGACATTTGTCCGCCCCTGTCTGCGGCAGGGCTTTTTGTTCCTGCAAAGCCAGCCGCGCCCTGCGCTTGCGCTCCCCCTCGGTAGAGGACTGGCCGATTAAAAGCTCAATGTTGCTCATGTAGAGTGCGCCGCTTGGCAAAGGCTCCACAAGCCCCAGCTTCATAAAGATTTTCAAAGCTCTCTCTACGGTACCTACCTGCTGGCGGGTAATGGTCGCAATCATCTGGGCGGTGTAGGGGATATTCTCGTCAAGCTGCAATTTCCCGCCGTTTTTCAGCGATTTCAAGTACAGCTTCAAGAGAATGTTGGAATAGATAACGCCGTCCTGCATACTTTCCAGCAGAACGATTGCATCATCGTCAAAATAGCTCTCTTTCAGCTTGAGGTAGTAATATTTGCGGTTATCTGCCATAGGCTGCGTCCTCCTTTTTCCAGCGTTTGGAATAATAGCGAGGGCATAGTATGATAACCGCCCGGAAGCTCTGTTTGCAGTCACGGGTGCAGCCCCGGCATAGGTCGTTGTAAGTGATACGGTTGCGGTGGTTGAGGAAGAAAGACCATTCCAGCCGCCGCTTCTTGCTCATTCTCGGCAATGGTAAGCTCCTTTCTGCCGTTCCTATCGGTGTAGCGGGATAGGGGGCATTTTCTGTATGTTCTCGGTATCATTTTCGGGCTTTTTCTGCCCTGTAAGCCCCGTTTGGAAGTCGGGGAGTATTGCGGTAAGGGTTCATATCATACCTGTATTTTTGTAGGGTTTCGGTATCATTTCGGGGCGGTCTTTAACGCTCCTGTTCACGCTTTTTCTGCTGGCTCGGTGCGCCCCTTAAAATCTGGTCGATATTGCGTCTGACTGTCTGAAGCTCCTGCGCCCGCTGGCGTTTCTCCCGGTAGTCGTTATATCCGGCGTTCTTCTGGACGGTAAGCTGCTCAATCTCCCTTTGCAGGGCTTTGCTGGCTGGCAGCTTGGTTATTCCATGCTCCCGGAAATAACGGGCGGCTGTGTCCGCTATGATAAAATCGCTTTCGTGCTGTTCCCGGTAGGCTCTCCGGGCTTTCTCCGATTTCTGCGCTTTCAGACCGTCACGGGCGGGCTTCGTGCCGATATAGCCCAAAAGGTTGCGCTGCAATTCCTTTTTCTCCCGGATAGCGGCTTCCAGCCCTTTCAGTCCGGCAAGGCTCTCCTGCGTGGCGGTGTTGGCTGCGGAAATGGCAGCGTCCAGCTCGTCCGGGGAAGAAAAGCCATACTGCTGGTAGAGCATGAGGGTAGCCGACATCTGTTTGAGGTTGTGCATGGTCGCCCACTTCTCATAGCCCCGTCCTTTCCCCTCGGCTCGCTTGGCGGCTATGTCTACCATGCGCTGTACAGCGTCATTGTTCGGGGCGTTTTTCGCTTCTTTTTTCGTCCGTAAGCGGTCTTTGATACTGCCGGGGTATTCCGCTATGGCTGCGGGTTTTTCGGCGGCTCTGGCGGCGTTCTGCTCCAAAACGGAGAGGACAGCAGCCCGGTCAAAATCGTCCCCCAGCTTCCGGGCGGTAATTGGCTTCGTCCTGTCCGGCGTGAGGTAACTTAGCCGCCCCCGGCTCTCCTTGACGGTCACACCATGCCGGAGAAGCAGGGCGGCAAACTCATCAAAGCCGGAAGCAGCGGCAAGGGCTTCCCGGATAGTCCGGCGCAGCTTCGCCTTATCCGTTTCAAACTTGGTCTGCCGGGGCGCGATACCGTCCGCAGCAATAGGGGCGTTGGCTCTGTCAAGGGCAGCCTGTCCTTTCTTCTGCGCCCAATACTCACGCTCGGTAATGCGTTCTTTGCTGCCGTTCAAAAGGTCTATCTGGTAAAGCCCCTCGCTGTGGCACATCTCCATGACTTCGGCTTTCAGATAGTTCATAGCTGCGTCCGTACAGCGGTGCTTGCAGCCTGCTTTCCTGTCCGCTGGCCTGTCCATGTGGGGCAGCATGGGAACCTCCGCAATCCGCAGACTGTTAATGACGATATGCACATGGATATTTTCGGTGTGGCTGTGTCCGTCCGGGTGGGTGCAGACAAGGGCCTGGTGTCCGGGGAAATGCTCGGCGCAGAACTTCTCGCCCAGCTCCTGCGCCCGATCAACGGTCAAGCCGTTGTCCGGGCCGTCCCGTGGGTCAAAGCTGATGATGTAGTGGTGGCTCTTTACGTCCTCCCGTTTCTGGTTCTTGCCGTAGCGGAGATTGGAGCGCATACAGGCAACGGCAAAATCCTCCCCGCCACAATTCAGAGAGGATATGCGGTAGTCTACCCTCGGTATGAGCCGCCCGTCTGCGTCAAGGGTGGGCTTCATGGTAAACTCGTCATGCTCGAATGTGAGGTATTTTTCAGCGTCCCCGTAGTTGGCATTTTTAGAGCTGATATGTTTGAGTATCGCCAACGGCTTCACCTACTTTCTGCAAGACTTCAAACTTCAAGGCGGCAAGGTCGGCGGCGGCTCCCCGCACTTCCTTTTCCAGCCCCCGGTAGGGGCTTCCGTATTCGTTCAGGCTCCGGGCAATCTGGTTTAAGTTGCCGCCGATTTTCCCGTACTCTGCCGTGAGCTTGGAGAGGGCGGCAAGCAGCCCGTCATTGACCGGGGAAACGGTGACAATGGGGCGTATGGTCGCTTTCCGTATGGCTTGCCGGATAAACTCGGACTGGCTGATTTCATAAGCCGCCAGCCGCCCGGTGAAGTCGGCGTATTCTTCATCGGTCATGCGGGTCTTTACCACATGACGGCGGTGGGGCGTATTGTATTTCTTTCGCATGGTCTGTGACCTCCTTTCTCGCCCGACAGGGCGCATAGCAGGGTTTGGGGAAGGCACTCCCCAACAAGATTCCCGCAGGGGCAAAAATAAGCGGAGAGCGAATTTTGGCACCTCGGTAGAATCTTGCTCTGAAAAACTCCGGCGTTCCCCGGCTCCCGTCCTTTCCGCTAACAAAACGTTTCAAAAGGGCTTTGCTACCCGCTATTCCGGCTTATCTTGAAAATTTTCCTTTCACTACCTACAACACCACGCAAAGCAAAATGGACGGAGATTTTTAGAATTTCCCCTCTATTCCCTACAACACCACGCAAGCCGGAATAGGCGGACAATGGCAGTATTTTTTTCTTTGATACCCTCTACGGATAAGTAAGGGATTTTGCCAACTGCGGCGGCTATTTTCCCTTTTGTTTTTTCATACTGGGGATTTTCAAAAATGCCAAACAGGAACGAAAAAAAGCAGCAAATCTGTTGAATAGATTTACTGCTTTCTGGTTGCCGGCGAAGCGGCGGTTATTCAGTTGTAGGCGGTAGGGCTATCTCCCAAAGCGGAACTTGAAAATAGCTGTGAGAAGCGTCTGGGTGATGTAGTCCTCTGTATCTTGGTCTACCCGTCCATTCACACGGGCGGCACATTGTATGCGGCGGCGGTAATACTGCAATACAGTTCCCACCGCTTCCGGCTCCCCGCTGGCGGCTTGGACGATTGTTTCATAGGGGAGAAGCCTATTATTTCTCATATGCCATTCCCTCCATTTCCGCTTGGAGCTGCCGTAGGGCTTTTCGGATATGGTAGCCCGCTGTGCTGCGGCTGCGCCCGTACTGTCTGCCAATTTCGTGCTGTGGAATACGCTTGAAAAAGGACAGGTAAATCATTTCCCGCTCCCGTTCGTCCAGCCGTGACAGGGCTTCCGCAAGTAAACCGCTGCTGAAAATGACCGTATCGCCGCAAAGGGTAAGTATGTATTCCTCGTCCGGCTCCGGGGCTTGGAAATATTCATCTGTCGTGCCTAAAGGGTAGTGCTTTTCGTCTGTGAGGTATTCAAGGGATATTTCTCTTTTGTGCTTCCTGCTCCGTGTCCTCGCTGCGTTGATCGTTGCATTTCGGATAACGACTTTGCAAAAGGCATGGAAAGTGTACTCGATATGTTCCCGATATTCTTCTGTACAGGTCATGGAAAATCCCCCTTTCCTCCCAAAAGGGCTGTGGCTGGTTAGTAGTTGCTTTTTATGATAGTAAGGGGCGGCAGCACTTTAGGCTGTCGCTCCTTGACTGCCTAACTGCAAAACCGGGCGGGGCTGTCAACGGCGGGCGAAGCCCGTTCATCTTGACCGTTGACTGGCTCGGCCGGGTTTGCTATTTATCCGGCAAACTTGAATTTATTTTAAGCTATCACGTTTTACCTTTTTAAGCCTTACTATCATTACCATAGGAATTTCTTTATTGTTTTTGAAACATTCTTCATAAAATCCATCAATGACAAATCCAGCTCTGAAACAAAGGTTAAAAATATCTTGTATGGAACGATGATAATAAATCTGCTCCTCCGGCTGCCCTTCGATCGCTATATCATAGTAACTGTGCGGTGTCATATATTTTTCAGTCAATGTGATAAAACAAGGGTGCTGCGTTGCAAAGACAAAAATCCCGTTTTCCTCCAATAGTTCATAAACAGCCATAAAAAGCGGTTCAATATCCGTAATATCCATAATTGCCATATTAGAAACTGCTTTCGTAAAGGCTCGATTTCTTTTTAATCCTAATAAGCTTTCTCTATTGGTCGCATCCGCTACGCAAAACTCAATTTGTTTTGCATATTGTGATCGCCGTCTTTTAGCCAATTCTATCATTTTTTTGCTGTAATCAAAAGCGACGACCGAAGCGCCTCTCTGTGCAAGATACGAAGAATAATTTCCATTGCCGCACGCAATATCCAAAATGTAATCCGAAGGATCAGGAGAGAGAAGTTCCGTTACTTTGGGACGTACTACCTCTCTGTGAAATTCATTGGATTCGTCACCCATTGCATCATCCCAAAATTGTGCGTTTTTCTCCCAGATCTTTTTGCTTTCCTCTGTTCCCATGTTCTCTCCCACTCCCAAAATTTGCCTTTTTGCTTCCATTAAATCTTCCTTACTATATTCCATTGTTACCCTCCATAACTTCTGATTGTTGCCGTCTTGACTATTATGTATCTTTTCTTTCCAAAATGGTATAGGCTTTTATTTTTATAATGCTGCAAAACTTTTCTTCTGTAAGGTATTCAAAGGATATTTCCCTTTGCCGCCGCTATTGGAAAGCCAAAAGCAGCGGCTTTTTTACGCGATATGACCGAAAAGACTAGAAAGCAGGATATGTCATCATTTGTCATTTCTTCTCAATGTAATAACTGCATGGCATATCAAGCCAAATACAAGAGAAAAACAGCCACCGCCAAATAGTGATGCTCCCCACCCTGCACCCGACATTGTCATAAAACCGCCAACAAAGAAAATACCAATGCCAAGAAATATCCCGACACCATAAAAAAGTCCAATTGCCATATCATACTTATTAAATTGTCGTTTCTCTTTTTTTCACATGTTTCCATTTTTGTTATTACCTCCTTCGCAAAATCGTCCATGTGGACTCCAAAAAGAAAACAAATTTTTTTCAACGTATTTAAATCGGGTTCATTAACATCTCTCTCCCAATTCGATAGCGCCTGCCGGGTAACATTCAATTTCCCAGCCAGTTCTTCCTGTGTCATTCCCGATTGTGTTCGCAGATGACGTATTTGCTTTCCTGTTGTAATATCCGTCTGTTTCTGGTTCAAAATGGTTCCTCCTCTCTGATGCTGATTTTATCAATGATATTTCGCAATAGCCAGCAATGAACGTTTGCATTGCGCAAGATGTTACATTATCTTCTGAAACATATGCCGGATCTTGTCTAAACGGCTGTTCGGGCGGCGTGGCTGAAACACAGGCTCGCCGGAAGTTTCCTGATACCCTTTTAATTCTGTAATGCAGACACTTCTTCCATTTGTATAAAAATTCAAATCATTTCTATATTCACCAATACAACGGGCAGGGATTTCCCCCTTAAAAATAACTTCATCTTTTTCAAGTCTGGTTGATTCAATGATTGCGCAATACTTTGGTGCGTCATTATAAGCCCGTGAAAGATATTCCTGCGGTGCAAAAAGGGTAAAGGAAAGGTATGGTTCCAACAGTTGTGTTCCTGCTTTTTTCAATGCCTGCTCCAACACGACAGGCGCAAGAAAACGAAAATCAGCGGGGGTGCTGACCGGGCTGTAATAAACTCCATAATCAAAACAAATTTGGCAGTCTGTCACTCCCCAGCCATATAAGCCCTGCTCCATTCCATAACGCACACCCTCCATGACGGCATTTTGAAAACTTTGGTTTAAATAGCCGAGAGATACCTCGCTTTTATATTGTGTTCCGCTTCCAACAGGAAGCGGTGTTACAGTCAAACCAATAGATGCCCAAAACGGATTCGGCGGCACTTCAATATGAATCGTGTAGCTCGCTTTTTTTTGCGGTCTTTCCAGATAAATAACCGAAGGCTCTTTCATAGCCACGCCCACATGATATTTTTCTTCTAATAGCGAACAAATAACTTCTAACTGTACTTTTCCCAAAAAAGATAATATAATCTCATGTGTAACAGTATCAATGTCAAAATGCAAAAGAGGGTCTGTATCAGCAATCTCTGTGAGGGCATTTAACAGGGCTTCCCTTTGCTCCGGCTTTTGCGGCTCTACCGTTGTCCGAAGTAATGGCATGGGATTATCAATCCGTGTTTTGTGAGGCAGGAGTTTTTCATTTCCCAGAATGTCGTTCAGTTTCAAAGTATCATCAGCTAAAATAACAATTTCTCCCGGACAGGCATGGTCAACCGGGACGATTTCACCATTTGACGGAATACACATTTCTGTAATCTTTATTTTTTCCTTTTTTGACAGCAGCAGGGTATCCCGTAAATGGAGCGTCCCATGATACAGGCGTAAATAAGAAAGCCGTTTTTTCCGCTCTGTATACTCAACCTTAAAAACATATCCACATAATTCAGACTGAATATCGTCTGTTTCTGTAATGAAAGTTTCTGTAATCGCTTCAATCAGTTTTTCTGTTCCTAAATTGTCTTTTGCACTCCCATGATAAACAGGAAACAAAGAGCAGCATCTGGTTCTTTTGCACTTTTCATATTGTAATTCCTGTATATCCAAAGAATCCTCTGCAACATATCGTTCTAATAGTTCATCGCTTCCGGAAATAATCATATCCCATTTGTCCAAATCAGAAATATCGGTCATGGTTATCTTTGGCGACAGGGAAACCTCCTGCATGACAATCATATCACTGGTAAGTTTATCTTTAATGCTTTGGTAAACACGCCGCAGGTCGATCCCATTTTGGTCTATCTTATTTATAAAGATAATTGTCGGAATGTCCATTTTCTGAAGCGCATGGAATAATATACGGGTTTGTGCCTGTACGCCGTCTTTTGCCGAAATGACTAAAACAGCTCCGTCAAGGACAGATAAAGAGCGGTATGCTTCGGTTAAAAAATCCATATGACCGGGAGTGTCCACGATATTGATTTTATAATCATTCCAGCAAAAAGAAGTAACCGCTGTCTGAATGGTAATTCCGCGCTGCCGTTCCAAAATCATAGTGTCTGTTCTTGTAGTTCCTTTATCCACGTTTCCTTGTTCCGCAATCGCTCCACTGGTGTACAGCAGGCTTTCCGTCAATGTTGTTTTTCCTGCGTCTACATGGGCGAGAATTCCAATATTGATTATTTTCATGTGATTGTCCTCCTTTTACAGCCCCAAAAGGGCATAAAAATCCCCAGCAGTAAAATACTTTTACCACTGGGGATTATAATTTGCGGACATACACATATACAGCATACACCTGTTTGTGATTGCTGTTTTTCGGATATGTCAAAATTGATAAGGCAAAAGTATTCTTAAATTGGGTACAAAAAACCAAGCCCCCACAAAAGGGACTATCATAATCCTTTGTTCCCACTATTTGATTATAGTTTTATTTAAGAATACCTTGCCGCATATTTTTTACTCCTTTTCTGGAATTTAATTATTATATCACATCAGTTTTAGGAAAACAAGTATCTAAAAGAAATTTTTCTTCCCCTTATATGTAACAATCATACCGGCTTCCTAACGTTCAGAATGGTTTCTACTGTCTGCTGCGGTGTTTGGTTGGAATTGTCCAGCCAAAAGCCGATCCGTGGTGTTGTCTGCATTTTACTAAATACAAATTCAATGTATACAGAAAGAAATATATAAGGAGTGGGAGGGATTCCGCCGTAGTCGGCATTGTAGGAAAATCCAAAAGTTTAGATTTTCTCAAAATGCTTATCTTTTGGTCTTTGGTTCGGAATAGTGTAGTGCTGGCGGTCTATCTATTGTTTTCGGTTGCTTGCTTCTTTACCGTACATGAGCATTACTGCCGGGGACAAAGCGTTTTGGAGAGCTGAAAAAATCAATCGGCAGCGTTTCCCAAAAGGTTCTGACTGCTCAGCTTCGTGATATGGAAGAAAACGGACTCGTAAACCGAAAGGTATATGCCGAAGTACCGCCGAGAGTAGAATACTCCCTGACAGAATTGGGACAAAGCTTGAAACCTATTCTCGACGCTATGTGGAGTTGGGGCGAAGATTATAAAGAAAAATGTAATAAATAACGAAAAGACCGTCAGGCTCAAACGAGGCTTGACGGTCTTATATTTTTTTGCTGTATTTAAGAAAATCGTTTTGGTGTTCCTGTTTGCGAAGTTGATAGCCCTGTGCAATCAGCGTATCCACTTTCAGAGCAATCAGGTTTATGTCGGAACACATTGCCCGTGCAATCTGCTGAATGTCATAGCCGTTTTTAATGTATTCCAAAATGGTGTCGTCCGGGAGCGAAGCCTGAGAAGCGAAGATATTTGCTTCATACTCCATACGGTTCTCTCTCATATCAAAGATGTTGAACTCTTTGAACCCGCCGACAGCAACCGCTTCTTGCCTGTGTAGAACATCGTGCCCGATTTCGTGCCATAGCACTATCTGCTCCACGACCGGGTGCATACCGTTTTTAAGAAAAACAAAGCGGTTCTTCAGAATAACCTTGTATGCTCCACGCTGCTTGTCAAAATTCCGGTAGATAACATTGATACCAAGCTCTTTTGCGACCTTGTACGGGTCACGAGTACCGCAACGGTCAATGAGCTTGTTTACGATTTTCACAATCTCAGCCGTAGTGTAATACCCCAATCCGGCTCACCTCCCATATTATAGTATATCGGATATTAACCTATAATAAATTATAAACTATTATGTGTCCCATATATTGGACTTAGTTCACTTTGAGGATTACTCGTCTTTGCGGTATTTCTTCGGGGTGTATTTTTTATTGTTCTTCTTTGCAATAAGATATGCTTCCTGAATAGCGTCAACCATTTCACGCATATCCTCGTCAGCCATTTCGCCGCCGGCAAACAGACCGGTAACTTCTGCAAGCAACTCCTGAGCCTGTCTTGCCCCTCTGCGTCCGTATTTATCCTCTACATCGGCGATGAAAGCGTCATCCTCAGACAGCAGATAATTCACATTTACATTTAAGGATTCTGCCAGCTTCTTATATCTTTCCATTCCTCTCGGACGGGATTTATCATTTTCATAAGAACCAATTATGCGTCGGGTTACGCCGATTTTAGCTGCCAACTCATCTTGACTCATACCAAGCTTTGTTCTTTCAGCCTTGACTTTTTCACCGAATGTCATTGTGATTTCACTCCTTAAAAGAATATTTACAGTTGAACTACCCATTTGCCCTTGACAAGTACAGTTGAAGTGTATATAATATGAATTGGGAAGTTGAACTACACATAGTGTACACCAAACTACCCAAAATGTCAAGGGGGTTCAAAAAATGTTACGAAGCATACTTCATTGTGATATGAATAACTTCTATGCCAGCGTCGAATGTATGCTCGACCCCGCATTGAAAAAATATCCGATTGCTGTTTGCGGCTCTGTGGAGGAGCGACACGGTATTGTGCTTGCAAAGAACTACAAAGCAAAGGCTTTTGATGTGAAAACCGGGGACGCAGTATGGCAGGCTAAACAGAAGTGCAAGGACTTGGTTGTAGTACCGCCCCATTATGAGGAGTATATCAAATACTCAAAGCTTGCGAGAAGCGTGTATGAGCGATATACCGACCAAGTTGAACCGTATGGTATGGACGAGTGTTGGTTGGATATTAGCGGGACGGAAAGCCTTTTCGGTTCGCCGGAAAAGGTGGCAAATGAAATTCGTGAAACGATGAAGTTTGAACTCGGCTTGACGATTTCTGTGGGTGTTTCCTTTAATAAGATATTTGCGAAGCTCGGCTCGGATATGAAGAAACCGGACGCAGTAACCGTGATACCAAAGGACACATTCAGAGAAAAGATTTGGGGACTTCCTGCCGCTGACCTGCTCGGTGTAGGACGGGCAACCCAGCGAGTGCTTGACAGCTATTGTATTCGTACCATCGGGGATTTAGCGAATACCGACCCTGAGTTCTTACGCAGAAGATTAGGAAAGAACGGAGTAGTTTTATGGAACTATGCCAACGGCAACGACCTTTCCCTCGTTGCCAAGAAAGACTTCGTTTCCCCTATAAAAAGCGTAGGACACGGTATAACAACAGTAGCAGACTTAGAGAAACCGGAGCAGGTGTGGCCCGTGTTTCTCGAATTAACCCAAGACATCGGACACAAGCTCCGTGTTCACGGACTAAGTGCAGAAGGTGTCGCAATACATATTAGAGACAACACACTCAATACAAGGCAATGGCAGACGAAGATTGCACTTCCTACACAGTCTCCGATGATTATTGCAAAGACCGCTTTTCAGTTGTTTGAAAAAAGATATGGGTGGAACAACCCTATCCGTTCTGTGACAGTACAAGCCATAAATCTTATTCCACAAGACACGCCCCGTCAAATAGATATGTTTATGGACGCCGCAAAGCAGGACAAATTGGAGCGAATGGAAAAGTGTGTTGAAGAAATCAGACGGCGTTTCGGAAAGGACAGCATAAGGAATGGGGTTCTTTGTCAGAACCTGCGGCTACCACCGGAAAAAGCCGAAATCACTATGCCGACAGGTATGGTTGGTTAAGGAGGTCTTAATGTGATTGACGAAAAAGAGGTTACGGCTTATGTTACGATACCCGACTGCTTTTTGCAGGGGTGCAGCGAAGATATTGTTATCTTCCGTGCGGACGGCGGAAACCATTTTACCGACTACGGTATATATGAAGGAATGTTCCTGTTCTTTGACCGAAAAAAACGCTTTAAGAAAGGAAGGCTTTCCTGTTACATCAATACTGCCGGAGATGACCGACCCAAGTACAGGGTGTCGGATAAGAACATCGACGGATACAAGCACTTGGGAAGATTAGTTTTGACTTTGAGAAATTACGAGGTATAAAAATGGAATCCGAAAGAAGAAAAGTTTATGTTGAAGTGAATGTAACACACAGACCTGATGGAACGGCTCGTCCGAACTTCATCAAGTTTGAGAATGATGAAAAATATGAGATAGACCGTGTAATTCAGAAATGCCGTGCGGCTTCCACCAAAGTCGGAGGAACCGGTATCCGCTACACGGTACAGATTTGCGGCAAGCCCACATTTCTGTTCGACGAAGAAAACGGAAAGTGGTTTGTAGAAGCAAAATCCTAATGGTAGGAGGTTTTGTAACTTGAAACATTTATCGAGATTTGACATCGAAGCGATAGCCGACAAGTATGTTCAGGCATATATGGCACTTCCCGATGTCCGTAACACACAAATATACAGAATTGACCCGGAGCTTCTCTTGGAGAAGGTTCTCGGATTGAATGTCGAATACCAGCACCTATCCTATGACGGTAGTATTCTCGGAATGACCTCATTTACGGAAATGGGTGTTCAGGTATTTGAAGATGATGATAACGAAGCCTTTTTCTTTTTGGACGGGAAAACCGTTCTTGTGGAAAAGGACTTGAACTTTGACAGCAAGCTGAAAGGCAGAAAGAATTTCACCTTAATGCACGAGGGCAGCCATCAGATATTTAAGATGTTGTTCCCGAATGATTACGGTGTAACACAGAAGTCTGCCGGAGTACATTATTACAAGGCAAATTCCGAGAGGAATAAGCCAATATCCGATTGGGAGGAATGGCAGGCAAACACGCTTGGAGCTGCTATTCTTCTTCCTGAAAACCTCGTAAAACAAGGAATGTATCTGTTCAGTCTCGGCGAAAAGATTGAATGCCTGAACAAGATATACTATCCGAGTGTATATAAAAGGTTTGACGCACTTGCGGATTTTTTAGGGTGTTCCAAAAAGGCTCTTGCCATACGAATGAAACAGCTCGGACTTTTGAAAAAGGAGTATCTTGATAATCCTTTTGATTTGGTTACGGTTTATCCGGAGGTGAGCGAGCTATGAAATCGTTGGAACAAAAGATAATCGTAAGGTGCAAAAACTGTGGCTGGCGTATTTTTGACAAGGTAACAATGACAACAGGCGTGATTGAACTGAAATGTCCGAACTGCCACAGAGTAGTAGAGGTTGACCTATCCCTACGCAAGGGAACGGTCAAGTACAGATTAACAAGAAGTAATAACAGAGCGAACAATTAAATATCGGGCAGATGTACCGAGCCACGAGTCCTTGAGCGAAAGCTCCTGAGTCATCAAATTGCCGGACGCTGAGAATTAAGGGATAGAAATATCCTAATGTTCTTGGTGTCCGGCTTTTTTGTCGCTCCCGAAAGGAGCAAGACCGTGACATATAAGTGGCTGGCATATATCGCCAAGTATCCGTAATCTCCGAATTTTTGATTTCAACCAAATTCAAAAATTCAAATTTAAGGAGATTACGACAATGACAAAACTTACATTAGAACAACAGGAATTATTATTTGCGAACGACTGCAAACTCATCAATCTGCGGTATGAATACCACGGTTACACCGGCACGGAGAAATGGGCGATTGTAACAGAACTGGCGGAAGAAGAATTGTGGGTTAAATACCCTGATGTTATCCGTCGGTACACTCCGTTCATTCTGCTTTCTATGGCTCAGGGCGAAGTGATTGACGAGTCATACAGAAACAACGATAAGTACGAAAAGCGAGCAAAAAGAACAATCGATGTGTATGGGTATGAAGATGACATCTCTGAACAATTCCACCGGGAACTGATTACTCCGTTTGTTGACCCGTTTGAGCAAGCGGAGGAAGAACGGATTGAGGAAGAAAAGGAACAGCTCCGCCAGTTAGAAATTGCGAAAGTCAGAAAGGTATTGGAAATGCTGAAACCTGTTCAGAGAGAAAGACTGATTAAAGCGATTTTATTAGGTATGAGTTCAAGAAAAATCGCAAAGGAAGAAGGCGTATATTACAGCGTTGTAGATAAGTCGATTGCTGCCGCAAGAAAAAATTTCAAGAAATTTTATGAAAACCTCTGATTTTGGGTGTGCATTTTGACCCCCTTTGTCCAAATGAGTGAAGGGGTTATTTCAATTCCGGATAAGAAATGCACTTTCAAGACTAAATGAACAGAGAGGTTATACATATATGCAGAGAAAAGAAATTCAGCGTGGAGATTTATTCTACTACGATTTTGGAAAAAGAGAGGGGTCTGTCCAGTCGGGTGAGAGACCTGTAATGGTAATTCAGGCGGACAACTTTAATGCAAATGCTCCGACAATTATTGTTGCTGCTGTTACGGCTGTGATGAAAAAGAAGTATCTTCCTTCACACATCATTTTGGGTGAGGACTTCGGTCTGAAGAAGCCGTCAATGGTTCTTCTTGAACAGATACAAACCGTCAATAAGGACGAACTGACAGACTACATTGGTTCGGTAAACGACGAAAGGCTTTGGAAGCAAATTAACGCAGCTCTTAAAAAGACTTTCGGTTTATGGATTTACAACACAGACAGAAACGGAGATGTTCGCTGCTTATGTCCCAAGTGCCTGAGCGACTATATCCACGACCCGAATTATGTTGTCAGGCGTCTTGACCTTTTTGCGAAAAGCAAAGACAACTGCGATAAGTGCAATAACAGCGGTTGGGATTATATCGTTTATGACAAACGCACCTCGGTCAAAGGAAAGGGGTGTAAAAATGCCTGAAAGAAAAGATAAGGAGAAATACAATATTCCTTTATGGCATAAGCCCAATCTTTCCATTGAAGAAGCAGTTGCTTATTCCGGCATTGGTAGAGATAAACTTTATGAATTGACGAATCCGGAGGATTGTCCCTTTGTTTTATGGATAGGTAACAGGAGAATGATTAAGCGTAAAAAATTCGATGAATATATCGAAAGGCAGTATTCCATTTAACCAAATTGTCAAGTGTGCGATGAGCCAATTCGCATCATTGGCTCATCAATCATTTTTATGTATCCTTGAGACATCAAAATCAAGGAGGAAAATCAAATGTCAGACAATCGAAAGAATAGTAAAAAGGACGAAGTGCCTATTTGGTTCAAACCAACTTTGAGCATTGAAGAAACTTCTCGATATTCAGGTATCGGTATGAGTAAATTATACGAACTGACTAATCCGGAAGATTGTCCTTTTGTGCTGTGGATTGGAACAAGAAGAATGATAAAAAGAAGAAAGTTTGATGAGTATATTGAAAGAGTGTACTCAATATGAGGGAGGAATCACAAATGGATAGCGAGGTTAATTGCCAAAGAGAATGGTTCAAGAGCCGAGGTTCCGATGTCCCTTTATGGAATAGGCAAAACCTATCTATTGAAGAAACGGCAGCCTATACGGGCATTGGTAGAGACACGATATACAAGCTCATAAAGCAAGACGATTGCAATTTTACTTTGCGTGTAGGGAAAAGAACTATGATAAAACGAAAGCGTTTTGAGGAGTACCTTGAAAAGCTATATTCGATATAAGGTGGTGAGAGTGTGCTGAAAGTAAGCAGTCCTGAAATATTGGAATATAGGAAGGCGATTGAGGAAAGAAAGCTGGATTTACCGATATGGGAACGCAAGGTTATCACTTGTGAAGAAGCAGCCGCTTATTCCGGTATTGGGATTAAAAGACTTAGAAAAATGGCATTGGCGAAAGGTTGTAATTTTTCAATCTCAAATGGAACACAGATTTTGATAAATCGTGAGAAGTTTGACAAGTATATGGACAAAATAGAAAAGGTTTAGGAGGAAAAGATTATGGCAAAGGCAAAAAGACGAGATAAATCAAGAGTAGTTCTTCGCACAGGAGAATCACAGCGAGCAGACGGTACATATCATTATTGTTGGACAGACGCCAACCGAAAAAGGCGTTATGTGTATGCCAAGACTCTTGACGAACTTCGATACAAAGAAGAGCAAATAGAAAAGGACAAGAAAGATGGCATAAAAGCGGAAGCTCGATATACTACCCTCAATGATATATATGAGCTTTGGAAAGATTTGAAGCGTGGTCTAAAAAACAACACTTTTGAAAACTACAAATATATGTATGAGACATTTGTCCGCCAACAGATTGGCTCAAAGACCGTTTCTTCTTTGAAAAAATCGGATATTAAGAGGTTTTACAACTACCTTGCAGATGAACGCCATTTGAAACCGGCGACTATTGATAATATCCATACGGTTCTTCATCAGATTTTGGATATGGCGGTTGATGATGATTATCTCAGAAACAACCCTTCCAATAATGTGCTGAAAGAGTTAAAGCAGTCCCATTGTTTTCAAACTGAGAAACGCAGAGCCTTAACGAGACCGGAACAGGAACTGCTCCTGAGTTATCTGAAGAATACACCGTCTGCAAGTTTGTGGTATCCTATTTTTGCAGTGTTGATTGGAACAGGGCTTCGTGTTGGAGAAGCGACGGGTCTAAGATGGTGCGACATTGATTTGGAAGAAGGTATCATTGATGTGAACCACACGCTGGTTTACTATGACCACCGTACCGAGGGAAGTAAGCGTGGTTGCTATTTTAACATCAATACTACGAAAACTCCGGCTGGCAAACGCCAAGTTCCGATGTTGGATTTCGTCAAAGAAGCATTCCTTATGGAAAAGGAAAGACAGGAGTTGCTTGATATTCATTGCGAAGCTGTTGTGGACGGATATACTGATTTTATCTTTCTTAACCGTTTTGGACAGCCGCAACATCAAGCAACCCTTAACAAAGCAATACGTCGTATTATCCGTGACTGCAATGATGAACAGCTCCTGAAAGATGAAAATGCAAAGATTTTGCTACCGCATTTTAGCTGCCATTCATTAAGGCATACATTCACGACAAGAATGTGTGAGGCAGGGGTTAATGTCAAGGTCATTCAGGATACGCTTGGTCACAAAGATATTTCTACTACCCTTAACATTTATACCGATGTAACGAAGGAGTTAAGGAGGTCTGAATTTGAAGGTCTTGACTCGTACTTCAAAAATGAGTATAATAAAGCGGCAAACATTTGACGTAGTTTTATTGTTGGCGACGAAAAGATACTTACACCATTTACACCAAATACAACATCAAATAGCACGTATAGGGCAGTAAAGAAAGGGTGTATCAAACAAAATAGGGCAGCAAATCATTTGGGGTAGTACAATGAATACCACTTTAGTAACCCAATAACCGAGATGTCTTTTCCGTCCCGACAATGAAGCCTTTGGACAAATAAACCCAGTATTTATGCGGGTTTGCGGCACTTCAAATCCAAGTTGACAACAAACTGACAACAATTTTTCGTATAAATACGAAGGATTACGACGCAGGATGAATAGTTGAAAAGCAAAAACGCAATGCAGCACTCGCTGTTAAGAGAACACTTTTTGAAAGAAATTTCAGAAGGTGTTCTCTTTTTCGTTAGGCACGATTTCTGTCATATTGTCAAATCAATGAAAGAAAGGGTTTGAAACCTATGATTAGCGAAACCACAAAGTCATATTATGATTTGAAGAAAAGAAATGATGTGCGGGAAAGTGCCAAGAGACTGCGCAGACAATTCCTTCGGTATAAGGATGCGGAAATTGTTTACAGTCTTCAGCACAAGAAGCTGCTCGAACTGGCAAGCGAAGCGGGGGCTATTTATCGGATGGATGGAACGGTTCTGATAAACCGGGACATTTTCGACGAGTATCTGGAGCGTTTCCATGAACCGAGTACATTGGCACCGCAGGAGGAAGAAAAATGAGCGGGAATCTATGGATGTTTTCAGACATGCTGGATGATGAAGATATTGAAATGCTGAAGAGGGACTTTATTACTTACTATCAGGGCGCCGATTATTACGGGCTTGGCTTAAAGGTATTTACAAGGATGGCCCATGAAGCCGGATCCGTATATAAGATCGGGAAAAAGGTTTTGATACGGCGCAGTATATTTGAGGAATATCTCAGGCAGCAATGTAAAAGTAACGATAGAGAAAAGCGTTTAAGCTTATATGAACCCGATGATGAAATTACTGTTGAAGAGGAGAATGATATGATGAGACAAGGCATACTGGTGCCGGACTTACAAAGTGGGCGGATGGATATCCGTTTTAGTCTGGAAGATTATTATGGTGGGCTGCATTGTGGAACTACTATGGATGTCAATATAGATGGCAAATGGATTCCCACGCGAATTGAAATGGGAGATGATTGGTATCTTGTAGGTGTAGAAACTGACAGTCTTTCCGGTCTGACGGTAAGAATTTAATATGAATAGCTGAAGGGCGGCTTCTTTAGGAAAAAAGAGGTCGCCCTATTTTTATGCCCATTTTTAGAAGAAGAGGAGGTGGCCGATGTGAAATGCTTAATGAAGTATCAATGGGTAAAACTGCCCCGTAACCGTCTGCCGGAAGGCAAAGGGCTTATGGGATACTGGGCGAAGCTTGCGTCCCGTGCGGCGTTCCGCAAAGGACAAGCCTCTTATTGCGGCTACAGCAACGCTGTAAGCCCCGGTATGTGGTCCGGAGGCGTTGTAGGGCTGAAGAGCATACTGGGCATGAAAAACCGTTCTAAAGCACTGGAGACGCTTCAGGCGTTGTCAGAACTGGGCTATATCGAATATACATTGGACGCAGAAACGAAAAAGCTGACCTATCAGGTCACAGACTGGGTTGTGAAATGCTCAGGGGAGGCCTGCATATGGTCTGTATCAGGATGGCAAGCTGGTCGCATCTTACACCACAGATGCAACCGGGTCCTTTACCAGCGATTATTTTATCTGCAACTCCAACTGGACTTTGCGTGAAATCAGTCCGTCGGAAGGATATCTGCTGGATGAAACAATCTATCCGATCCCGGCAGAGCCTGGACTTTACACAGAGGAGCTTAACCAGATTCCTATCGGTGTGACAGAAGAGGTCATCATGGGGCGCATCCGTCTCGTTAAGCATATTGATGCGGAACTGGAGGATGTGGAAAAAGCAGAAACCCAGACAGAGGCGCCATCTGAGAATGGCGCAGAACCGGCAGAAGAACATGGCGAAACCGTACAGGCTATTTCCACGGTAAGTGGCGGGGACGCCAAGACTGATCCAGAACTGGAAGCAGATGCAGCGTTATCTCAGGAAACTGAAGATGAAAATGATGCTGAAGCAGCCGTAAGCGGCGGGGATGCCCAGACGGACACGGATACAGAAGAAACAATAGAAAATATGGAAACAGAAATGGTTCCCGAAACAGAGCCGGAAACGGATCCTCATGCCCCCGTCCCGGTTCCGCCAGAAGATATCGAAGCTTCCGGGAAGGAAGGGGTCATTGAGCAGCCGGAAGAGGGTGCTGTATTCCAGATTTATCTTGCCAGTGCAAGCAGCTATGATGCGGCGAGAGAAGATGAGCGCGATATCCTGACTACGGATGCAGACGGGTTTGCCGTTTCCAAGGATCTGCCTTATGGCCGGTATGTCGTACATCAGATTGAAGGTATGGAAGGACAAGCGTTCATTCCGGATTTTATTGTATACATCCGTACAGATGACCAGACTTATTCCTATATTTTGAACAATACGACTACGTCCAGCTTTATCCGTGTGGAAAAGCACGATGCTGAGACCGGAAAAATCATCCCTGCAGCCAGTGTCGGTTTCCAGGTACGCGACCTGTCTACAGGCGACTTGATTGCGGAAACCCTTTATTATCCGACGCCCGTTACCATTGACACATTCTTTACCAACGAGGAAGGCTGGCTGATGCTCCCTTATGAGCTTCCCTACGGCCAGTATGAGCTGATTGAGGTGGAGACCTGTTACGGCTATGTGCTTGACAGCGAGCCGGTTCCTTTCACGGTAGACGGAACACAGGATGTGATTGTAGTGGAAAAGCATAATATGCCGCAGAAGGGCAAAATCGTTGTCGCCAAGACTGGCGAAGTATTCGCTTCCGTTACAACATCCGATGGCGCAGATAAGGACGGGGCGGATCTTATTTACCAGCCGGTTTATGAAATCCGCGGCCTGGAAGGAGCAACCTATGAGATCCGTGCCGCAGAAGATATTTATACGCCGGACGGCACCCTGCGTGCTGCAAAAGGCGATGTGGTAGATACCGTCACGACCGGATCCGGCGGGGCTGTTTCCACCAAAGAACTGTACCTGGGCAAGTATGAGGTTGTTGAGACAAAGGCGCCTTACGGTATGGTACTGAACCCGAACCCGCAGCAGGTAGAACTGGTTTATGCGGGCCAGGAGGTTGACCTGACAGAAACGGCCGCCGGCGTGTATAACGAACGCCAGAAAGTCGAACTGGGTCTGGAGAAGACGCTGGAGCTGAGTGAGAAATTCGGCATCGGCAGTAACAATGAGCTGGCCAATATTACCTTCGGCCTGTATGCAGCAGAAGACCTTACCGCAGCTGACGGCTCTGTTATTCCGGCGGACGGATTGCTTGAGATCGTAAGCCTGGATGCAGACGGCAAAGGCACTGCCCAGACTGACCTTCCGCTTGGCAGCTATTACCTGAAGGAGCACAGCACGGACGCCCACTATATTTTAAGCGGGGCGAAGTATCCTGTAACATTCGCTTATGGGGATCAGGAAACTGCGGTTGTAACCATTGCAGCCAATGACGGCGAGCCTATCGTCAATGAACTGATTTTAGGCTCTGTATCCGGCAAGAAAGTGGACGAGGACGGAAAAGACCTGGGCGGTGCTAAAATCGGTTTGTTCGCACCTTCCGCCAAGGAATTTACGGAAAAAACGGCGATTCTGGTGACAACTTCTGCTGAGGACGGTTCTTTCCAGTTTGAGGATATCCCGTATGGGCTTTGGATTGTCCGTGAAATCGAGCAGCCGGAGGGCTTCGTGCTTTCCACTGACCTCTTCCCCGTTGCAGTCAATGAGGATGGACAGGTCATTGAGGTTGAGATCACCAATGAATTCATCCGTGGAAACCTCCATTTGACGAAGTTTGACAAGGATTATCCGGAAAACAAGCTGAGCGGCGCTGTATTTGAGGTATACCGCGACACCAATGGGAACAAAGAGCTTGATAAGGATGACGAGCTTCTGGGTACCATGAAGGAAACAGAAAAAGGCCAGTATGAGATGAAGGACCTGCTCTACGGCGGTGTGCTTGTCAAAGAGAAAACGGCGCCGGACGGCTTCTATCTGGACGAAAATGTTTATTATGTCATGATTGATACCGATGGGAAGACCTATGAGGTTGAGAATGAGGCCGGCAAGGGCTTTTATAACCAGGCCCACAAAGGCAACCTCAAGATTGTGAAGACTTCTTCCGATGGCCGTGTGGAGGGCTTCTCCTTCCGTGTGGTCGGGGACAATTATGACCAGACCTTCAAGACGGATGCCCATGGAGAAATCTTCATTGAGAATCTGCGTGTCGGCAAATACACCGTGACTGAGGTGGAAGACAGCGTCAGCGCCGGATACAAGCGTCCGGATCCTGTTACGGTAGAACTGGTAGTGGATGAAACCCTGACAGTCAATGTCCATAACGATAAAATTACGGTGGACGTGCCGAAGACGGGAGACACTTCCAATCTGTGGCTGTGGGTCGGTCTGATGGCAGCGGGTCTTGGCGGCATCGGCGCTTGTGCCTACGGCCTCAGAAAGCGCAAGAAAAATAAAGCATAAGAGGAAACAGCGGGAGCCGGCGGGAAAGTTCTGTCCGGCTCCCAAATTATGAAAATGAAATTGGAGGTAATAATCATGAGAGCAAAACATAAAACCGGGTTTCTGCTGGCTCTTGTTATGATGTGCATTCTTTGCTTCTCCGTAGTACCCGTTTGGGCAGAGCCGCAGGGGACCGATGGCACAGAGCTTCAGGTTGCCCAGCCGGAGCAGCTGGAAATCCAGCTTGGCGCAGAATGGGCTGGGGTGGAGTTCCAGATGAAAACGGACGCCGGATTATATCCGGGTACGATACCCGTAGGCCAGGACGGCGTACTCTGTCTGGAAATCGGCGGCAGTAAATCGTATGTTCTGACCTGCCTGAATTCAGCTGCAAAGGCGCCTTCCCCGACGCAGGCCCCTGCCACAACAGAAAGCCAGCCGGAAGAGAAAACCGAGGGAAGCTCAGCGGAAGAAAAGGATGCAACGGTTGCGGGTATTCCGGTACTCCATCTCTGCCTTTTTGTCGGAGGCATGGTTCTGGCAGTCGGCGGGCTGATCACAATGCATGTCGTCAAAAGACGGAGAGAGGACGAGGATGGCTATGAGTATGAGGAAGATGAATAGTCTCCAGACCGGAATAAAAAATCAAAATAGAGCCTAAAAGGAATAAATATGATAAATATAATAAAAAATATTTCGATAAGGCTTGACAAACAAAGCTTGATTTGCTATACTAAAAGCGTGGCAGGGGCTTGCGTTCAGGCTCTCGGTACGTTTGGTATAGCGTCAGACTTATCTGAAGGCAGATAAGGAACCGTTACGGATTTTGCGCAGTGAGCGAATCCACAACAACGCAAGCCACAACTGAATATGTAAGCCGGAAGGCTGCTTAAATACTTACAGAGTCAAATGTTGGATGAGACACCCAAATGCCAACGCTTTGGCTCTGTATGCTTTTTTGCAGGTCTTCCGGCTTTTTCTTTATATAAAACGGAGGAAATACAGATGAAAAATAAAAAGAAAAAAAGAAAGGGATTCCAGGCAGGCAGTATGCGCTGCCCCTATTGCGGCAGCCCGGTTATTTTCCGGAGTGCAGACGGTATTTATCGTGATAACAGTAAAGGAATGATGCTGTATGTGTGCAGCCACTATCCGCAGTGCGACGCTTATGTGCGTGTCCATGCGGGCACCAACATTCCGGTGGGCAGTCTGGCCAATCACGAACTGCGCACACTCAGGAGGACGGCGCACCAGTATTTTGACCAGCTGCACCAGTCCGGGTACATGAGTAAGCAGGATGCATACCAGTGGCTGGCAGACCTGATCTGCGCACCTCTGTCGGAGGCGCATATCGGGCATCTCGGAGAGTATTACTGCAAGCAGGTAATTGAGGAGAGCCGCCGGCTGCTGGACAGGTATCAGAGGCAGAAGAATAAAAAACAATTCCGCATGGTGAGGGGAGGTGCAGCTGCATCATGACGCTGACAACAGAACAACAGAGAAAAGCGGAAGAAAATATGGGGCTGGTCCATCAGGTAATCAAGGATAAGATCCATGGTTACGGACAATGGGGATTTTACACCTATGACGATCTGTTCCAGATTGGCTGTATCGGCCTTTGCAAAGCTGCAGCAACGGATAAAGGCGGAACCTTTTCTACCTATGCGTACCGCCTGATCTGGCATGAGCTATGCGATGCATTGGTTCAGTCAACCAAACGGTATGCAGATGAGGTGGTAGCTGATGTAACGCCTTACATAAGCAACGAGCCTGAAAGTGGTGAATTCCTGAGCGGGCTTCGCATGGATCTTTCCCATGCGCTTAGTTCAGCAAGGAAGGATGCTCCCCCATCGACTGCCAAAGGGATAGACGCAATGATTTTAATGTCTGAGGGCTACACCAGCAGCGAGATCGGGGAGCGTATGGGGGCTTCTGCAAAGCTTGTGTGCGCATGGGTTTCAAAGGCACGGAAGTTCCTGAAAGCACGTCCGGAAATGGAAACGATTGCCGAATACGGTTTTTAAGATGAAGGGATGCGGGGATCATAATGATTCCCAGCATCCCGATTTTTTTGTTTTGGAGGGCAATTATGAGGAATTTATTGAAAAAATCGGGAAAGTGGATTTTCCCTGCTATTGCGATGCTTCTTACTTTTATCCTTTTGAAGTGTGTGTTTTTGATCGGCTATGTGCCGAGCGAGTCCATGGAGCCGACACTGGAAAGGGGCAGTTATATCATCGGCTGCCGGATATATTCCAGTCTGGAGACAGGAGATATTATCATATTCCGGCACGACGGGAAACTGCTTGTGAAACGGATTGCGGCAGTAGGAGGTGATACCGTGGAGAAAAACGGTACCAATATGACAGTACCGGAAGGTTGTTACTATGTTCTTGGGGATAATGCGGATAATTCCTTTGATTCGAGATACTGGAAAGAACCTTTTGTGAAGGAACGAGATGTAGTGGCAATACTTTTGAATATAACGAAAAATAAAGCCATCGCTTTATAAATCCTTGTGTTTCTTTAGAAAATATGTTATACTAAATCAAATCTAAATGCGTTGGCTGTTTTTCTGCCAGTTGCCGTTGCTATTATAAAAATGATTTCAGAAACGAGGGGAATCGATATGACCGTGAGTTATAAAAAGTTATGGAAACTGCTCATTGACAAGGACATGAAAAAGAAAGACCTTGAAAAAGCGGCGGGAATCAGTAACTATGTCATTTCAAAAATGAACAAGGGCGAAAACATAACCGTAGATATTGTGGGCAGGATTTGTGGAGCATTGGATTGTACTCCCAACGACATCATGGAATTTAGCGATGACAGCATATAAAGGAGATTTTTTCAATGAGCAATGTTTTAACAAAAATCACGCAAAGCGTTGATTTCAAAAAGAAAGACAGAATTCCTTATATAAACGCTGTTATTTTGATGGGCTTATTCACCTTTCTGTTTTTAGGTGCGGAATATTTATATGTAGATGTGCTTTCCCGCATGGTATCAGAGGACAAAACCGTTCTGGCACAAAATTATGCACTCGGAGTAAGTGCAGCAGGCTTTCTGCTGTATCCGTTGTTTCATCGATTTTGTAAAAAAAGGTTGAAAATCATAATTTCTGCTATCATCAGTCTGGCGTCTGTATTATGCATAGCTCTCATCTGTATGGGTACCGCTTATACCACGACATTCATAACAGGACTTGTTTTGTTCCTGCTTCTGGGTCTGTTCGGCAGCGCGGCTTTTTATATTTCCATGCGTATGATGAAAACGGACAGGTATTTAGCAAGGACTGTGGGAATTTCTTATGCACTGGGTATCCTGCTCCAGTTTGCAAACAACAATCTTGTTCGTTCAGAGATTGCGGAAGCAATCATTTTATCAGTATTTTTACTGCTGCTTGTTTGGTTTCTGATAAAGAATGATCAGATTTACTGTAAACAGGATGAACAAGTGATTGACGCTCCGGCGGACGAAGAAAGAAGTAAGGATAGTACCAAAGAAACCGCAAAGGGAACAATAGTCGGCATTCTTATGGTTCTGCTTGTAGTGCTGATGACCTTTATTTTCAGTACACTTGACAATGCGGTAACGCTTGTCCATGCAAATGGAACAATGGATATCGGACAATGGCCGAGAATCCTGCTTGCACTAAGCGGCATGACAGCAGGATTTATATTTGACATAAAAAACAGAAAATATATGGGTCTTATCATGTATTGCGTAATGATACTTTCAACCATATGTATCGTTGTACTTAAATTTGCTGGACCGTTTTTGATGGGGCTGATTGTATTTTATCTGTCGGCGGGATTTTTTGCGGTGTTTTTCACTTCCGGCTTTATGGAAATTGCCCGCCATATGAGAATACCCGAGCTGTGGGCAGGTATGGGGCGGGCGGTCAATAATATTACCGCCGCTGTCATTGCCAGTTTTGTCTTAACCCTGCTGTCCTCCGAAAGCAACATAGCAGTTATTATCCTTGTGCTATTTTTGTTTGTCGCAGCCAGCATTGTAGCTGCCGTATATACCTTTCAGAAGAAAATATTTATGGAACAGCTTATTACAGATGCAGCCGATACAATCAGTGAGAAGGAAAAGCTGCGAAAATTCTCGGAAGTGTTTTCCTTTACAGAAAGAGAAGCAGAGGTATTTAACTATCTTGTCAATACAGAGGACAATGTTCAGACGATTGCTGAAAGCCTGTATGTTTCCAGACGGACTTTGGAACGGTACATTTCTGCTATCTATGAAAAAACGGGTGTGAAATCCCGTGTCGGATTACTTAACCTTTACAATAAATAACTTTTGATTCCGGTGTTTGCTTTACCGCCTTCCTGAAAATGGAAGGCGGATTTTTTTATGCTCTTTTCAGAATGAAAAACAGCTTTTTACCCTCAATTTTTAGATTGGCGGACTTCCGCCACCCCATTTTCAGCAGATTGGCGGACTTCCCTTATATATTTTAGAACCTCCGCTATCTATAATTTATAGACAGGTGAAGCACGACGTGGAAAGGAGGCCGAAGAATGAATACCACCCAAAGGATGCTTCCATATGGTCGGCAATATGTCATTGTTGCAATATATGAAGTGCTGGAGCAGGACGGCGTCCGATATGAAAAAGCTGATTCATCAACAATCGTTTCAGAGATATCGGTATACGGAAATAAAAGCGTCTTTTCTATTTCTGTCATCGAACAGGCAGACGGAACAGAATTGCTTGTTTCGATGATACATCCATATACGGATTTATCCGCAGAAGGAATACAGCGAGCCATAACTGCTGTTGCCGACCGGATATCTCAGTATCTGGAAAACGAAACGGTGCTGGCGAATGTTTTACCGAGAAGATCAAAACCACATGAACCTGACTGCAAGGTTCGTAAAATAGGAGGAATTTTTTATGAACAATCAAAAAGAGCGTAACAGAAAACTGCTAAGCATTCTGCTTGCGCTTTGTATGGTGCTGACGATTGTGCCAATTACAGCGCTGGCGGCAGAACTGGAGGATCTGGATTTTCTTCCCCAAGGAGTAACCCGTTCTAATGAGTACAAGAACCCATATCACACGCAAGTCAATGTAACTGCCAATGTTATCGTTAAGGGTTCGGATGGCATGGTGGTTGAAACCACACAGGTAAGTAAAAGCAGTGGAGATTTTGTGAAAGGAAATCTAAGCGACGAAGCGGTACAGACCGCACTTGCAAATCTCCAGACAGAGATTGAAACGCCGTATAAAGCCAAAGGAACCGTTACAAGCGAAAACGGGGGCGGGCAGTTAACTGTTGACCATTTTGAGAGTGCAACTTTTTATATTTTCACTCCCGCAGCGGGTGATCCAGTTGATTTTAGCACGGATTTAGATGCCGCAAAGCAGTACTTCAGTGAACACACGGATGCAGTTGGTACTTTCACCAGAATTTTGGATGTTCACGAATATCGGAAATGGGATTACACCTATGACCTGATTGTGCAGAAACCAAGTGCTGTGGATGAGGTTATTACCACAGTTGACATCGGCAATGTCTGGAAAAATCTTGATTCTTCGCAGCCTGTTGCGTTTACAGCAGAAGTCAATCCTAACTCGGATTGTGTAAACCAGATGACACTTACGGACGAGTATTGGCAGCAGGTGGCGATTGATGGCAGCAGAATTGCGAAATCCAACCCTCAAAAGCCGATTGCAGGGGAAACCTACAGCTACGCAGTGAAATTAACAGCGAAGGACGGTTACTACTTTCATGACGGGTTCAAATATGGCGGAGTCGGCTGCGATGTAATATGCGACGGCTCCACTACGACAGCGTTTGCAGGTACGCTCTCCAATGATAGAAAAGAGTTGACCCTTTGGTTTAACGACATTAAGGTGACAGCTACCGACGGAAGCTCTCAGGATATTGATGTTATTGAGATAAATAATGCAACCATAACTTTTAAAGATGGTGATAAGCCTGTCTTTACTGGCAATGTACCCGATAATGAAGACTACGCATTCCGGTGTGAGTGGTGGAGTCTGGACAGCGATACCGGTCTGGTTTCTACTGAGCCAGAGTGGGGAAGTGAAATTTATAAAAACAAAATCACTACCTTTGAAGCGGGAAAGACATATCATTACGGGGTGTATGTGACTGCATATTACGGCAATTTCTCACCCGATGCCAAGCTGAAAATCAACGGTCAATATGTGAATTATAAACGTGTAGGCGATGACGACGATATGCAAAGCATGTGGCTCGAAACTGATTTGACCATGACACCGACGACATCTTCCCATACCCATAGTTACGGAACGGATTGGAAGTCAGATGCAGACAACCATTGGCACGAATGCTCCTGCGGCATCATCGCAGACAAAGCGGCTCACGATATGGAAACAAAGAATGCTAAGGACGCAACGGCGACCGAGAAAGGTTATACCGGCGACAAAGTGTGTAAGGTGTGTGGATATACCGTGAAAGGCGAGGCAATTCCGGCTGTGGGAACAACGAAACCAGATGGAAATAAAGATGTTACCAGTCCCCAGACTGGTGATAACAGCAACATGGTCATTTGGCTTGCCGTATTGTTCGTGTCCTTTGGCGGCGTGGTAGGATGCACGGTTTACGGCAGACGCAGAAAGCTGAACAAATGGTAACAGCGGAAAGGGAGGCTTAGAGATGAAGTTAAAAAAGCAAAGGTTTATGGCCATGCTTTTGGTCATATGCCTGCTTATTGGAATCCTGCCGTCCAATGTATTGGCATACGGCGAGACGGGAACTTTTGATGCCACAGGCGGCACAGTAACATATAAGGTGCTGGAGGATGAAACGGTTGCCATTACAGGCTGCGAGGATACGGTTACGGAGATCGTGATCCCGGATGAAATCGACGGAAAAACTGTTACAACCATTGCTGGGGAAGCATTCCGTTATAATGAAACACTGGTTTCTGTGAAGTTCCCGGCGCATCTGACAACCATCGAACTTTATGCATTTTTCGGCTGTATAGCGTTAGAGACTGCTGATTTTTCGGCTTGTACGGAAGCGGTTTCCCTTGGGGACAGTGCATTTTCCGGAGCGATTCTTTTGAAAGAAGTCGCGTTCCCGGCAGGTGTGTCGGATATGCAGGAACTGGTATTTGCCAGCTGCCACAGTCTTTCCAAAGTGGATATTTCAAAAAGCACTGCGCTCACGGTTATCCCAGCTTATGCTTTTGAGAATGCAGCGTTTACAGAATTCACCGTACCGGACTGCGTGACGAGAATTGACAACTGTGCGTTTCGGTGGTGTGAGAAGCTGACAGATCTGTCTCTTGGACAGGGCGTACAGAGTATCGGCGAAGAAGCATTTGCATCCTGCCCGATATCGTTTCTTGTATTTCCGGACAGCGTCACGGATATTGGGTTTAAGGCCTTTGATAGCTGTACATCACTGACGGATATTACATGGCCGTCAAATAAGAATTTCACAACGGTGGCGGGATTTACAAATTGTACGGCGCTTCCGGTGTCGGAACTGAACGAGGCTTTGACGCTTCCCAGTGTATTAGCGATTGGTGATTTTGCTTTTACGAACTGTAATTTTGATCAGGTGACGATTTCTGCAAATATCAGAAGTATCGGAGAGTCGGCATTTTCCGGAAATCTGAATATGACTTCCCTTACGATTCTTCCGGGTGTGGAGCAGATCCGTCGTTATGCGTTCAATTCGTGTACTGGGCTTGCCGGAAAAACAGTCGTTATTCCAGAGACGGTGACGGAGCTTAGAAGCGGTGCGTTCGCCGGATGTAAGAAACAGAATGATGATACAACGTTTACCGGAATTACGGTGGAAGTGAGAAACCGGGATTTCGGTCTGACACCATGGAATGAAGACAGCAGAGAAACGGTGGACATAGATGGTCAGACTTATGAGAATCCATTCCCGGATTTTACAAATATCAGAACTTATGAGACGGATTCTGTCGGGAATCCGACGATGTTGAAGCAGTTCTATGACACACAGAAAGATGCGCAGTATAACGCACAGAACCTGTATATCTTTGAACCGCTTGAAAGCAGCGCTTCTTCTTATACCGTATCGGGAACTGTTCCTGCAGGGGGCAAGGTAGAGCTGTATGTAAATGAAAAGGAAACGCCTGTTACCTTTACGGACAATCATTTTGAAGTGACGGCAGAGGCTGGAGCAAAGGTGACGGCAGAAATTTTGCTGGATGGATATTATAGCAAACACTTTATTAAGACAGAGTTAAACGCAGACTGGGATCTGGGAGAAATTGCTTTCACAGAGGCAGACAGACTTCCAGTGAATCAGGTTCTGCGCGTGGACTTTGGAGAAGCGAAGATTTCCAGTTTCCGCAATCTGGAGCTGACACTAAAATCAGGAGAACGGATACTGACGAAAGGAAACGACTATACTCTTCAGTATCCCAATATTGTACTTGCCGATACGGTAACGGAGGACAGTTTTACACTGACTGTTTCAGCAGATCGGGCAGGTTATACCGGAGGCAGTGCGGCTACCAGCCGGGAAGATGGTGTCTTTTCTCTGTTTATGACACAGTGGGGCAGTCTTGAGATTACAACGGAGAGTGAGTTTGCCGGAGATAATCATATCCTTGTATTTGATGCGTCTGGCAGTCTTGTAGGAAAGAGCCGGATGCCAAAGAATGGATTCTATCGAACCGGAAGCCTGAAAGCTGGAACCTATACGATCCTGGCCTACAATGCAAATGAGAGTTTTGCTGAAGTTGCTTCTATGGATGTACTTGTGAAAATGGGGCTTAAGGAGAGCAGAGATTATGTGAAAACTACGGCAGAGGTTGCAGACGGATCTGAGAATGAAATTAAGGTTACCATACCATTATTAAAGGCAGATGTGGATGGCATTCTGGATAAATCCCAGTGTTCTGTCGTTGTGGAGCATGACGAAGTCGTTGCAGGACAGAATCATGTAGTGCGGGTGTACTATGGATTTGCAGATGGTGAGGAAGGAAGCTTATCCATTCTTCTGCCGAAGGACAGTACACTGAACTATATCTGTACCTCGACAACACAGCTTAGTACCGCAGATTACAAAAAAAACGGAAATATAGTGACAATCCCAAATGCTGGACAGAAAGGGATGTATTATATCCTGCTTTCTAATTCGGAAGAGGGCATACATGATATATCGGCAGCGGCAACCGTTGGAGATACAACTGCTCCGGTGGGAAGCGCATCCTATACGGTAGGGAAACTATCCATTCGTCCGACGGCGCGCATTACGAATAAGCGGACAGGTAATTCGGTGACAGTCAAGGCTGCGCCGGAAACAGAAGTTTCTTTATATCTGGAAGGAATGATTGCAAAAGAGGGGAAAACAAACAAGCTTGGAAGTGTAACCTTTACTTATGAATTTCCGGAGTCTGCCGTTACCGGGCAGACATTTAAGCTGACAGCAAAATCAGGTGGCGTGGAAGCTTCTGCGGAAGTGTTTTACGAGATGACAGCGTCAGGGCTGGAGACATGGAATTTTTACCAGACGAATCGGCTTGGAAAGCCTTATAACGGCGCTTACCTTTACCGGGCAGAAAATGGATTCCAGCCGCCTTCTTTCTATTACTATCTGTTCAATGAGAAAGCGGATAACGACTGGACCATTGGAGCTACATTTGTGGGAAAGACGGAACCGGAAAATGTTGTAACTTATGTAAAAACATTGGATGGTAAGGTAAAGCTTGTGCCGATGACCTTGTTAAATCAAAAAGAATTGCCGGATGGAAAAGGATATCATTATACCTTTGCCGGCGAGATGACGCTTCCGTGTGATGAGGACGGTGTGATCTCCGAAGGGCAGATACCGGAAGAATTTGCCATCGACTGGGAAAACCAGGGCGAAACATATACCTATGATGCGGAAGCGGCGGCAAGGATTGATGAGAAGTCAGCAGCAAATGCACTGGACCGGGAAGATGCAGTTACCGCATCTATGGGTAAACTGCATATATCCGAGGAGTTAAATCAGTGGATAGGAAAGGCAGAGAATCCTTCCGAATACATTTTCGGCGCAAAATACAGAGTATCCGGAAGCGACTGGTTTAAAGGTCTCCCGGAAGATGTACAGAGTGCGGCGTATAATCTGGAAAAAGCAATCGATAATGTGACTGTTGCTTATTCCGAAGCCTATGGGCTGGAAAAAAATCTGACCGAATATGGTTCCTGGGAGGAAGTTTATAAGGAACTTGGATTTACATTTGGAAAGAATACCCGTAGCGCAGACGAACTTCGGGCCGAGGGCTATACTGTTTTAGAGCAGGATGGCAAATTTACCGCTTATAAAGATTATACAGAATTGACAGAAGCGAAGACGAGCAGGAAGGCTGCTGCAAGAGATGCGGCTGTAGGTGGAGTGACCGGAGGCTTTACGTTTGTGGATGGTAATGGCAATCAGGTGGATTTCGTTGGAAATGCACAAGGCAATACCCAGCAGGCGATTAATAACTTTAATTACGGGCAGCTTACAGATGCGTATGATGATTTCGCAGATGCGATCACCAAGCATCCGGACTGTGGCGCATTGGAAGCCGGAATGTTGGGCGGCGTCGGCGCAGGGATGCATGTGGCCGGAGATCTGGCAACCATTGACAACATCCGTCAAGATGCCGAGGCGATGGTAGATTTTACCGAGAAAACTGCGGAGATGGAAGGCTATATCGAGGAATTAAAGCTGTACGAGAATCGGTATGCAGATAAGCCGCTCTGCTCCAATTCCATTATGCGGGAGCGGTTTATCGCTATGGATATCCGGCTTTTGCTGGATAACGAGGCGTTCCGCTCCGAGGCAAATGCGATTGCTGGTTCGGTTCTTTATACAGCCGGATATATAGATAAGACCGGATTTTCCGACAGCGTCGGTATCGTATGGGATGCTGCGACGAATACGGTAGGCGAAAGACGTGCGGCTCAGATTCAGAAATTACTGGGAGATTTAGACCGTCAGACGAGAACCCGTAAACAACAGTGTGATGATACAGATATGGAAGATCTGATGCGAAAGACACATAAGAGTACCCGGATAAAGCCGGTTATGGATCCGTCCGGTATTGTTTATGAGGCAGTGGAATCCAATACGCTATCCGGCGTGAAGGCAACCGTATGGTATGCAGAGGATAAAAATGGAACAAACGCAGTAGCGTGGGATGCAGAAAATTACGAGCAGATTAATCCGCAGATTACGGACAGTAGCGGAATTTTTGCATGGGATGTACCGGCAGGCTGGTGGCAGGTTCGCTTTGAAAAAGAAGGCTATGAATTCACAACAACCGAATGGATGCAGGTTCCTCCACCGAGGATGGGACTGAAAGTTTCTATGAAATCAACGGAAAAGCCGGTGGTTTCGTCGGTGGGCGCTTATCCCGATTATATCGAAGTAATCTTTAGCCAGTACATGGATACTGCAAAAAAAATCACACTCCCGGCAGGCATGAGCGGTACATGGCAGTCCGTGGACAGCGGATATTCAAAGGTACTGCACATTACAAAGGCTGGCGGTTTCCCAAAAGGCAGTACGGTTTCCTTTACTCTTGACGGAGCACAGAATTATGCCGGGAAGGCACTTGCTTCCTACAATAGCGGAGAGCTAACGGTTTCTGCCCGTCCGGCGGAACTCCTTCTGGATTATGAAAGCGTTATTTTCGCAAAGGCTGGTACAGAAAAAGAGATTACAGTACGGGTGAAGGATTCGGAAGGAAACTACATGAAAGGCGTTACGGTAGAAGCAGAACTTGGAAATACCTTGATTGCTACGCTGCTTTCCGATTCACAAGTCACGGATGCGGACGGAAAAGCTGTTTTTGTGGCAGATATTTTGTTGCCAGGATATATAGATATTACTTTCCGGGCAGCAGGTACAAGTCTTGAAAAAAAGTTAATACTCCGTGTGGCTTTGGAAGAAAGCCGACCAAAGCGTCCGACTGCTGTGATAGGGAACGCGCAGTTCACGACAGATTCTCCCAAAGAAAACTATATCACGGTAAAGAACGGCGAACAGCTCATCATTTCGGCTGAGGATGACGTAACCATCTATTACACGACGGACGATACCTGTCCCTGCCAGAACAGCGCAAGCAGGAAAATCTATACCGGCCCAATATCCATTACGGAAAATACAAAGTTCCGTATTACCGCATATAAGGATGGCATGGATTACAGCGAACGGCTGAATATTACGGTGACGGTAGATGATACACATCAGCACAGCTATGGCAGTGAGTGGAAGTCAGACGAAAATGGACACTGGCACGAATGCGATTGCGGAGCTGTCAGCGATAGAGCCGGGCATGACTGGAAGGTAGAAAATGCAAAGGAAGCCACGGCCACTGAGTCAGGATATACGGGCGATAAGACCTGCAAGGTTTGCGGTTATGAGGTAAAGGGAGAAGAAATCCCAGCCAAAGAAACAACGGAGCCTTCTGATCCGACAAATCCGGGCGGCAACACCCCAACAAATCCTGTAAATCCGGATAACGATAAGCCGGCCAATCCTAATGGAGATGGGAATAAAAATACCAACAGTCCCCAGACAGGTGATAACAGCAATCTGTGGATGTGGTTTGCAGTGCTGTTCATATCCGGTGGGATGCTGGTTGGGACAACTGTATATTTAAAGAAGAAAAAGCACTTCAAATAGGATATACCTAATGGGAGCAGACTTGAAAATATAGGAGGTGTAATTATAGATGGTCAATAGATAGAAGTGAAAGCTACTTATTATCTTCTCCTTATTACACTCTGAGCATGAAAACTGAATAATTGGCAGCCTGTTCAGAAAGCATGAATAATCAAAAACTCCGGCGCCTGGTATCATACTGAGCGTCGGAGTTCTTTTATTCGTTTTCAGAAAGGAATGCCAGCCATTTGGAACCGTAGGTATCCAGATAAAATCGGTTGCCATACTCATTTTCAACAAAGCGGTTTTTTACCTGGTACCATCCCTGCAGTTCTCTTCTTAGATCTGAGTCTGGGGAAATCGGCTCCACCCAGATTTCTTTTTGCCGGCGGACTTCGGAACGAGAGAACGGCAGTGTTTTTGGCGGCTCTGCTTCAGAGAATGGAGGAGCCATACGAAATAAATCCCCGATAATATCTGCAAACGGCATGGTATGGCCATCAGGAAAGGTCATAAGCTTGTCGGTAGCATTTACCAGTAGCCATCCATCTTTGGCAGACCATACCGGCCTGCCATGAAAAGCCGGCAATGCCTGCAGTGAAATTGGCTGTTTGGGATCCTGGCCCTGAGTTTCAGTGCGTCCCAACAGGAAATCAGTGGTAACACCGTAAAGCTCGGCCATGTTCTCAAGCTTATCTATAGAAGGAGATTTCCGTTCGCCTTCCCATGCACTGAGGGTCGGCTGAGAAATACCAAGCTTTTCAGCAGCCTCCGTGATTTTCAATTTGTTGATTTGTCTTGCTGTTTTGAATTGCCTTGGCATTTTTTATCACCTTCTCTACTATTTTAGAATGATCCATTTGCCGCGAGTCAGGCTTTCACGGGCAATATAGTTTTTATTTTTTAAGCTTTTGTATACTCTATTGACGGTAGATACAGAAAGCCCGGTTTCTGCTGCAACCTGTGTTGCATTGAGGCTGCTATTTTTGCGAAGAACGGCGATTACTTTAGCTTCATTTTCTGTCAGATTACTATCATCATTGCTCTCATTACTCTCACGATTACTGTCAATTTCTATCTCAAGTGTGAGAGTAATACGGTCGGGATCGACTGTTTCCTGTAGTTCTGGTTTTTTAAAGCCATTTGTTTCCCAGTTGCTATATACATCGCACAGACCCTGGCCGGATCGTTCACCTACTTTTATAAGCGAAAACATATTAAATATTCTGCTGTTTCTGGCATCACTGATGCCGCCTGCAATGGCCTCGTCAATGCTGATGCGGAAAGTCCCTGGGTTAGAAATCGCAATCTTACGGAATTCTTTGTCAATAACAATCCCGCGGCGCCCATAGTAGTCGGCATGGATCAGGGCATTGGCCAGGCATTCCCTGAGCGATCTGTGTATGGGGGTATCATCGATACGCTGCAGATTGGAATCCAGTTTAAATGGTGTCTTTACATCAGCAGTCAGACGGTCAATGATTTTGAAATAGAAGTCAAATATATTACCGCTCCAATTTCCGTCTCCGGAGCAGACACGGTCAGACCAGCGTGTTTCATTTGAAAGGCGTTCCCTGTAGTCCAGGAAATAGTTCGGCAGTTCTTCCGTGATGGTTATAAAATCACCGAAAAATATAAGCCCGCCAAGTGTGGGATGGATTTTTCCGTCCTCACGGCTTTTTTTGGCCGCACCAATTTTAATAAGGAATTCATCGTCTGCAAGCTTTCCCCATACATGATCTGGCTTCAAATTATTGAACAGGATCCGATAGCGGTGAACCGATTCCTGATTCAGATCATCTATCAGGAGATTTTCAAGGAGCAGCGCATCCTGTGGCGTATCTGCCTGGTCGCGAAGCATGGCTTTTACTTCCTCGGCAGAACAGTGGTAGTCCCCCTCGTGGTTCCTCTTGAATGTTCCTTTGAACATATCCTGTCCGACATAAACGGGTTTGTCCCTTCGGTCTGCACGTGGAACTTCAATAACAATGAAGTCCATATCCTCATGCCGGGCGCTGTATATATGGTGTTCAAGCAAAATATTATTACTGATTTTCTGATGGTTGTTTAACATATTCCAGATATCAGAGAGCATCTGCTGAGGATTATGGATTCCTCTTGGAATAAATTCCTTTGTGTCTTTGTTTTCCTCAATACCGAGAATGATGGCGCCGCCAAAGGTATTTGCAAATGAAGAGTATGTTTCCCAGATGCTGTTCGGGATCCCTTTGCCTGCAGCTTTCACTTCGATATTAACACGCTCATTTGATTGTAATATAGAAGCAATGTCAATCATTCTGATGCATCCTCCGTTTCGATTTTTGTTTTCATATATTTGCCGCTTTTTATACGGGCATCGCCGGGCTTTTCTGCATCATCCGGAATCAGCCAGGTGTTACCGGCTTTCTGAACCCCAGGGATTCGGCCTTCACTGCACAGGATTCCTACACGCCGGGAGGAGAGGTTCCACTTGTTTCCGGCTTCTGTTGTCGTTATGAACTTCATTTTCTAATCCGGCTCCTTTCCTTTGCTATATATATTATATTCAGTTAGCGGAACAATATCAAGAGATTTCACAAAAAAACTTATGACGTCTGATTGTTGCCTGCCTTAAATTCATATCTGTTTGTCTGCATTCTTTCGGGTAATAGTGCAATGGAAGTTCTTTTCTGCCTCAATCAACTTCTCAGTCACCCCCTCATTCACCCTGGCAAGTCGGGTTTCTTCTTTTGAAGTTACAGTCTCATTTACAGTGCCAATTACAGTGTCATCAGTTCCGCTTACAGTGCCATTTTTAATTTTATCCTGATGAAGAATATTAATACAGCGTCAAAAAATGATGTGTCAACACATCGGCACAATACAAATGCAAAAGGTTTATTAGCATATATTTGTTCCTGCTTGCAGCAAGTTGAAATATCAGAATGATATTGGCTGGGTTAATCATAATAGCAATTATGTTTAACTGAGTGTGTGTAGCTGGCTAAAAATCAGTTCTGAGTTAAACACAATCGACACCAGTTTTATGAAAATCAAGTTAAACACAATCAAATCGCGTTGTAATATCGGTTTCTCATTTGTGTAATGTAGGTAGGAGGCGATGCTTATGTTACATGGGTTCAAAGACTATTTATTGGACCTGGGGAAATCAGAAAATACAGCGGCAGCATATTTGCGGGATGCAAAATTGTTTCTGGTCTGGTGCAAGGACAGCTTTGGGGGTGAGCCGAAGCAGCTGCATAGAGCCAATATTCAGGAATACATTTCTTATATGCGCAATGTGCGTGGATATCATCCAAAGACCGTAAACCACCATCTGTCTTCCCTGCGAAGTCTAAATGAGTATTTAATCACGAACGGCAGGCAGACGGAAGCTGCGGTACTGGACAGTGATTTCATGAAAATCCAGATCCAGTATGCCAGCCCCTGTATGGTGGAGAAAAAGGACGTGGAGGCGTTCCGCCAGCGTCTTTTGGAAAGCGGAAGCAAACGGGATTTTTGCATTGTCACGCTTTATGCTTATTCCGGGATCCGGCGCAGTGAGTGCGTCAATCTGAAGCTGAGCCAGATTGACCTGACGGCCAAAGAGATTCGGATCGTCGGCAAGGGCAACAAGCACCGATTGGTCTATCTTAATGATAAGATTGTCAATGCCATCCGGGAATACCTGAAGGTGCGGGACTCGGACAGTCCATATCTGTTTGTCAGCCGTCAGAATGGGAAACTGAGCCCTTCGAGAATCAACCAGATATTTAATCAGTATTCGGATGTGATTACCCCAAAGACACTGCGGCACTATTTCTGTTCTAATGCGTTGCAGAACGGTTATGCCATACATGAGGTTGCCAATCAGGCGGGTCACAGCAATGTCCAAACAACTTTGATTTACAGTAACCCTACAGTAAAGGAGATGAAAGAGAAAGCCAATCGGCTGTGAAGAACTATGAAAAAGAAAAGATTATATACCATACTCATTTTATTTTTTACAGGAATTTTTGCTTTAGGCGCCTTCCAGATTTATCGGCAGCTCAGAGAGTACGGCGAAGGGGATTCCGTCTATACTGATATAGAGCAGTATGTCCGGATAGAGGAGGAGCCGGAAGGCAATAGCGATGAACAGGAAAATGAAAGTCAGTCTGGAGAGAACGAGCCGGATGTCAGCTGGCCGGCCGTGGATTTTGCTGCGCTTGCCGAAATTAATCCGGATATTGTGGCATGGATTTATATTGAAGGCACGGAAATCAATTATCCGGTGGTGCAAGGGGCGGATAACCAGTATTATCTGAAGCATTTATTCAACAGGAAATGGAACAGCTCAGGATGTATCTTTCTTGACAGCCAGAACACACCGGATTTTTCAGACCGACACAGCATTATCTATGGGCATCATATGAAAAACGGTACCATGTTTTCCGGTTTGACGGAATACAAAAAGCAGGAGTTTTATGATGAACATCCGGTTATACTGCTCATGACACCGGATCAGAATTTCAGAGTAGAAATCTTTGCCGGTTATGTGGCCAGTGTTAGCGATAAGGCATGGGAAATCGCTCTCAGTTCGGATGGCGAATTTGAAAACTGGCTGACGGAAACAAAAGAACGCTCCTGCTTTGAAAGTGAAATTGCCCCGGCAGTCACAGATCGTGTTATAACGCTTTCCACCTGCAGCTATGAGTTTGATAATGCAAGGTTTGTGTTGATCGGAAAAATTATGGAATAGAAAATAGGTAAAGCCCTGGTATCCGCATCAAATCGTGGAATATCAGGGCTTTCATTCATGCTTTCTGAACAGGCTGCCGGTTATTCAGTTTTTATGCTCAGAATATAGTAAAGAGAAGAATACGACTGTTTTTGGTTTTGCTCTATATGCATCCCTTCATTCATTAAAAAATTCATCATTTGCTTAGACATCACTACCTTTTTGCTATTACATATATAAAGAACAGAGCCGATAAACTTGTGATTGCTCACTTGTTCATCGGCTCTGCGTCTTATGCGTCTGGCTCTTGGATAGTTTTTATTTTTTAATTTCCACGAATAAAATGGAAATCACAACAATTAGCTCCTTCCCCGATTGTCCCTAACCTTTCAAATCTAATCTTGGGTCTATATCCTGAAAAGGCAGTTATATCGCTTTGACAAAAAACCGCACATAATTCGGGACAATGATATTTTTCACACATCTCTTTGTAAATGCAGCGAACTATGTCAAAATGGATTTCTTTATAATCATGTCTTTTCCATTCCACGGTAAAGCCCTCGATTGGATACTTTTTCTTCATATGTGATTTAGCAAATATCTTAAATAAACCATATGTAAAGGGCATTTTTTTAAGTTTGGCATTTTCTTCTGCCATATTGCTTGCATGGTGCTGTATTTCCTTATGAGCTATCCTAAGTGCTTCTTCTTGCGTAAAATCATTTTCTATAAGGGTTAAATACATACTTATCGTTGGTAACAGTCTTTCAAATACATGCTCATTTATCGCATGGTTTTCGGATTTCATTTCTTTCTCACATAGATTAGCAAACTTTTTGCACATTAGGGCATAAAGCCGTTTACCATGTTCACTTCCATATTCTTTTATTAAATCGTTATATAAAAAGCTGATATGTGTTTCCTTGTAGTCCATACTGTTTTCTCCATTTCATACAATAGTTTACTTGTCTGGATTTTCCAAGACTGTTTTTTCTTCAATCAATATTTCATGCTTGTACTTCTGGCAGAAAAGTGGAACATGAAAACTGTAATTAAGCCGAATAGCCAGAAATTTGTTCATCGGCTCTGCGTCTTAGCGTCTGGCTCTTTGATGGTTTTGGATAATGTGGCTTTAATTGCTCCTTTGGCGTGAATACGAACTACGCTAACCTCATCATGCGTTGCTATATATTCTAATTTTTTTAAATATGGTCGCACAAATTCTGGCTTTCGTTTTCCTAACACCCGAAACATTTCTGGTGCTTCCATTCGGACTCTTTCGTTTTCATCGTTAAGAAGCTCTGCAAATATCGGCAAACAATTCTCATACACCGCCCATGTATTTGTCGCAATGTTTTCAGAAGCCCATATAAAACTTAACCGTACATTAGGGCTTTTATCTCCTGCCAAGGATAATAGTTCCTCAAAATAAGGGGCAACAAGGTCGTAATCTGCTCTGCCAATTCGTCCTAAAGCATTAGCGGTACGCTCTCTTAGTAAGTCATTTTCCGAAACGATAAAAGAAGCAATTTCTTTTGTATATGGTGCGACCTCCTGCGGATATAGTAATCCCATCTCTCCAAGCAGCCACATTGCTTTAGCCGTTATTTTAGGAGATTGATTTTTAAGCAAAGAAGCTACATAGGGGATATTTTGTTTCCAAATAGATTTATCCTTTGTCAGTTGACCAAGTTCACGATATAATTTTTCATCCATAAGCGTTATTTTTACCTTTCTTTTCTATTCACTCTCACAAGTACAATAAATACTACAGCAATTATGCACAATGTAACGATGCTTGCCATTGTTGAAGCTATTGTCATTTTTGGAAATTGTTCAAATTTCAACATATAGGTTAGTACTTCTAATGTCAATGCCATAAAAATTGTTTTTATCTTATTCATTCTGCTTTATCCTCCCGCTTTTTATCAATATCTTCAATGACCGTTACTTGAAATTTTTTTGCTTCAATCAATGTTTCTTGTTTACACTTCGGACAGTATAAGGGAAAATTCAAAAGAACAGTATCTTCTCTGATTTGATTACGGGTTTTATTGCCACAAACGGGACAGAGTATCCATTCTGTTTTTGTCATTTCAATACCTCACTATCGCTCTAAAAGAACAAATTGCTCATAGACTTATAAACAAACGGAATATACATACAAAACAAGGTAAGGCGTTCCCATAATCCCTCATACTTCAAAGGGGTATTTTGAAATTGCTCCTTATCTCCCATAACAAAACAAGCAAAGAAAACAAGCGATAAAATAAATGAGCTTATACTGATGATGCCCTCGACCATACCATTCTGCTTAAAAGATACAATTCCATTTAGCAACGGGAAAATCAGTAAAGCCATAAAACCGATTGCAGCACCTACCCCATGTATTTTTGAGGCTGTAGTAGCGATGTCTTTGCTCTCGTTTACACTAAAAAATCCAGAAATAAGTCCTGCACCAACAGCAAAAATTCCAATCGAAAGAAGCATGAAAACTGCCAGAACAGGAAATCTTGCTCTTAGTGACAAAAAATACACACCTGCTGTATATGCTAAGAAACCGCCAAGCCAGATAAGCCATATATTATAAAAAAGTCGGACAGGACTTTGTGGATTACCTAAAGCACTCATAACCATTATCTTGCCGTTATATTCAGAATAAAATCGTTCCAATATCCACGGAACAATAAACTCCCCTATAATTGTGAATAACAAAATCATATGAAAGAACCGATTGTCTGCTATGTTTCTCATTTCGCTATTCTCCTAATATTTCTCTATACTACCTTAAAAGTTATGGGCTTTTTGAAGCAGCGGTCCCTTTGCACCCATCGTAAAGGCAATATCACTGCTGCGAATAGATAGAAGCTCCATTCCAGATTGTAGGTCTAAAACCCCCAAGGTACTGTGCGGCAATTTAATCACACCATTTTTATCAATATCGAGCCAAGCATATTTACGCCCTTTATATTGCATAAACTCACCCTCTGAAAGCAAGCAATCCCTTAATGCAGGACAATCCTCTAAAATATGCTTTAACTTTGACTTTGACAGCAATGAATATGTAGTGACACAAAAACCTCCTGTTATTTTGCTTCCTGTAAAGATAATAACTTTTCCATCTCGTGCTGCGTCGTACTCCAACAATGCTTGTGGTGGAATATGGATTGTTAAATCTGGGTGTATAACGGAAAGTCCAAATACAAATTTACCGCCCTTATTTAACTGTGGCATAAAAACCTCCTTTTTGGGTATTCCATTTTCAGTTCGGCTGTGGTATAATAGTAGTGCTTATTAATACTACTTCATATATATAGTACTACAAATACAACGGAATGTCAAGGAGGAAACTGTATGTTATCAAAACCTGCCACAATGCTTTTAGGTCTTATTTATGAAAAGCCTCTTAACGCATATGAGATAATAAAGCTCTTAAACTACATGAATGTAAAATGGTGGTTTAATATCGCTGATTCAACCGTTTATTCTACGCTGAAAACCCTTGAAAAAAAGGAATACATATTAGGTACAGCCGAGAAAGTCGGAAATATGCCAGACCGCACCGTTTATAGCCTTTCTGACAAAGGAAAAGAGGAATTTATAGCTACGCTAAAAGCGTCCATCCTACAATTCAATTATGATACAAATATCTTTTCCATTGCCGCATTTTTCCTAAATACATTTACGCCAGAGGAACAACAGGAACTTTTACGGGAACGCCTTACTGTCCTACAAAAATACCGTGCAGGCATCGAAAAGCAAGTAAATCCCTTATGGGAAAACGAGGTTTCCGCTACCCATTCCGCAAATGTAAAACGAATGATTGATTTAGTAGATGCGGAAATAACAGGTACAAAACGCTTGATTGAAAGCTGCAATAAAAACGCATAATTCAAATTTATTAAGAGCCGATGAGTTGTGAGTTCTCTCACAAATTCATCGGCTCTGCGTCTGTGCGTCTGGCTCTTTGATGACAGTTATTTGTAAGTTATGTAATTCAATCAAGGTTTCCTATATATTGCGGCAGTTCTTTATAATATTAAAATTGGGTAGTGTCTTGCATTTCGGTAATAAATCTGCTATACTATATATATTAGTATCAGTAATTGCTTCACAGCGATTATAGTTTTCCGGGTTACGCAGTGTCTGAGAGTTTTACTTTTAGGCACTTTTTTTGTTTCTTATGCTTCTTTCTTTAAGAGGCACAGATCTAAGAAAACAGGGGGATTCTCCCCTGTCCTTACATTCTGAAAATTTCATATTGGCCCTTGGGCAACAAAAGCACTCAGAGAATAAATTCATTCTTTGGGTGCTTTTTTTATATAGATTCGGAGCCGAACGGTTCCCTTACTCTTTGTTCCGGGGGCCTTTGGCTTACCCGTATAGATAAATATTTTACGCAGATATGCAGAAAGGAAATGAAAATATGGTTCTTTATTTGAGCGCCAGTACCGATTTAGAAGATCTCGTGATCGACTATATTGAGGTCAGATTGGACACTGGCGAAATAGTGTCCCTGAACTGGGATGAAAGTGACATTGAACGGCTGGACAACGGTTTTAATGCCCGTTACAAAGGCGTTTATTTCGGTGAGGAATACGCCAATGGCAAGCTGGACAGTCTCCGTAAGATGCAGATTGATAAGATTGGCATCTATGCAAAATCCGGAAGTTACTCGGATATTGTCATAACGGAGATGATTTTCGAGGATGCCGGGGAGCAGTATGATATGGAGCGTTTCCTTCCCTATATCACAAATATGGGGAGGTGTACGATGTCATGAATGCTAAACCCTTGGAAAAGATGGATTTTACAGTTGTCATGATTCCGTATTTTGCGGAGGTAATTGTTGCGGATATTTCTGATCACATCAGGATGCTGCGCTTTGATGCAATGAAGCGGGTGCAGAACTATCTGCACCATTATGAGAAGCTTGGCTATCTGCCGAAGCTCTTGTGTGCCATTGCGGAAAAGAAGTGCGAATACATTATGGCAGCCACCACAAAAGCGGATGTGGAGCAGATTGTGAAACCCAGCTGTCCGCATTACGATGGCAGCAAGTTTGTTCCGGGTCAGTACAGCGTTCCCGAAGAAGAAATGATCTGCTGGAGTGAAACATCCCTAAAGGCGCCGTTAAATTCGGAAGCCTGTAAGCGGTATCTGGAACTCTTTAAGCAGCTGCTTCCCGAAGAGAGTAAGCTTTTGCCCTTCTGAAAGGAGCTGCGATATGAGTCTGACACAAAAACCAATCGAGGAACTGAAGTTTTCCGATCTGCGGGTTCGCTATGGAACCGGCAGGTCTATTCATGTTTCCGGTACAGGACGCGATAAAAAATTCCGGTATCGGCATGGCGTTATGACAGATCTGGGTGACTTAGAGATTTCAGAATGGAACTCTCTGATAAACGCTTTGATCAAGTACCACAGTGAGCGGGAAATCCAACAGCAGCTCCGGCAATGGTGCAAAGCGGAATGCCCCTGGCTTCACAGCGATGATGAGGTTGAGAAATATGCATTAAGCCTGCACGCCGCCAGGATATTTGAAGATCCAGCATGGGCAGGATACATTTCTTTCAACCGCCAGTACCGGCCGGAGATATTGGAAACGGCCAAACTGGTATGGATTAAAACATCCTGTTGCCAGGAAGCAGGACAAGTAACCAAAGAGCAGCTGGATAAAGCGGTATGTATGAATGACAGGATACGCTGTCCGCATTGCGGCAGGTATTCCGAATTTCACATCTGCACTCCAGAAGATACTCAGAAAGAAAAGGAGACTTAAAAATGGGATATTGCATGGAAATGAAGGGCAGCAAATTTTTTGTGCCGACAGAGCACACCGGGAGTGTTTATGCCATGACACAGGGGCAGCCCTATGATTTTCAGCTGGATCCGGATGGGAACATCACGGAGCTGGAATTTATAGGCGAAAAGCTTGGCAATGATTTTGAGATGTTCCAGTCGATTGCACCGTATGTGCAGGACGGCAGTTATATCTGGATGATTGGCGAAGACGGCAGCCAGTGGCGCTGGGTGTTCCAGTCAGGGGTGTGCAAGGAAATTACAGCAAAAGTAGAATGGCCGGATGAATAGACGGCAAATTATTACAGGAAAGGAGCCTATATATGGGTGCAAAAGAACACAAAGCAAATATTGACAAAATGAAGGAGTTGATCGCACAGCTCAAGGAGGCGGACATTGCCTATTACAGAGATGACAGGCCTATTATGTCAGACCGGGATTATGATGTGCTGACAGAGGAGCTTAGGAGCCTCGAACAGCATACGGGCCTGGCTCTTTCCGGTTCACCGACGCAGACCGTGTCCGGTGAAATCATGGAGGAGCTGACGCCGGTGCGGCATACCAGACCGATGCTGTCTGCGGATAAAACGAAATCCGTTGATGACCTGGTTAAGTTTGCGGGTACGCGGGATGTTGTGCTGTCATGGAAACTGGACGGTCTGACGCTGGTGCTTCGCTATGATAATGGTGAGCTGCAGCAGGCGATTACCCGTGGCCGGGAAGGTATGATTGGAGAGGATGTGACGCATACCGTCCGTACCTTCCTGAATGTGCCGCTGACGGTTCCTGTCAGGGAGCCGTTTGAGGTCCGCGGTGAAGGTGTCATCTCATGGGCGAATTTTGAAAAAATCAACCTGAGTCTGGAGGAACCGTACAGCCATCCCAGGAATCTGGCGGCCGGCAGCGTGCGGAAGCTGGATGCGAATGAGTCTGGGAAGCGGTTTCTGGAATTCTTTGCATTTGACCTGGTAACAGACCTGAAGATACCGACCAAATGCCTGCAGATGGATTTTATGGAGGCAAACGGTTTTTCGGTAGTACCGCATGCAGAGCTGTCCGGCATGGACGCTGATTACATCAAGGCGACGGTGGAACTGATGGATCCGAAGCACTATGGATATCCGGTAGACGGGCTTATCATGGAATATGATGATGTCAGTTATGGGAAAAGCCTGGGAGCCACCGGACACCATGAGAACCGCCTGATTGCCCTGAAATGGCAGGACGAGCTGTTTGAAACAAAATTCCTCGGCGTGGAGCTGGCGACAACCCGTACCGGCATGGTGAGTATTACCGGCCTGTTTGAACCGGTGGAAATCGACGGAACGGCAGTCAGCCGCGCGTATCTGCATAATCTGGACATCTTTGATGAGTTCCAGTTTGGCATTGGGGACACGATCCAGGTCTATAAAGCCAATATGATCATCCCGCAGATTGCCAGAAATGATACGCAGAGTAACACATTTAACCTGCCGATGACCTGCCCTTGCTGCGGCGAACCGCTTGTAGTCAGGACAACATCTGGGGGTACCCGTCAGCTCTTCTGCGAAAATCCACACTGCACTGCCAAACTGGTTCAGAAATTCGACCACTTCTGTGAGAAAACCCGTATGGACATTGAAGGACTCTCAGCAACTACGCTGGAGAAATTCATTGGTCATGGGTGGATTCGCAATTTTGGGGATCTGTATGACCTGGAGCAGCACCGTGAGGAAATTGTAAGTACAGAGGGCTTTGGCGAAAAGTCATTTGAGCGTCTGCAGGCATCTGTTGAAAAAAGCCGTAACTGTACGCTGGCAAAATTTATTGCCGGCTTAGGTATTCCGATGGTGGGAAGACATGCCGGCCGTGACCTGGATGCGTATTTCCATGGCTCATGGGAGGAGTTTGAGGCTGCCATTCTGAGCGGCTTTGATTTTACGCAACTTTCTGATTTCGGGGAAACAATGCACAAAAACATCTATCAGTGGTATCAGGATGCGGAGGAAGCGAAACTTTGGCGTCCGCTACTTAACAAAATCAATTTTATAAAGGAGAGTTCAACTATGAATACAAATTACAATACACCGTTCTATGGAAAAACTGTTGTTGCAACCGGGAAACTGGAGAATTATACCCGTGACGGGATTCAGGCGAAACTGCTGGAGCTTGGTGCAAAGCCTGCCAGCTCGGTGACAAAGAAAACGGATTATCTGATCGTTGGAGAGAAAGCCGGTAGCAAGCTTGCCAAAGCGCAGCAGCTCGGCATCAGGACTTTGACGGAAACGGAATTTGAGGACATGCTGGCATAGGAATGCCGGAATAACAGTGGCGGAGTGGGAAACTGCTCCGCCTTTTCATTTTTGGAGGTTTCTTATGAGAAGAAAGAAAATCGGTATTAAGGATTTCCACGGCAGAGTGGATGTTACGGATCCCTGCTACAACAAGGATGTCTGGTGTCGGATGAATGATGTGAAGATTAAGGAAGGGGAATATACCTGCCTTGTCTGGTATCACACCGACAAAGGAACTGATAACGGGAAGCCTTATGCCTATAAGGTTGTCGGAATCATTGGCATTTACCTTGACGGCAGGATACCCGTCCAGAAAGCAATGAAGGAAATCGGCAGTATCGGTGTGGATGCCGGCCTGGCCGGGTTCTTTCATAACAAACCCGATTATGACGATGATGCCTGGAGCGCTTTCTGCGATAGAATCCGCAATGGCGATGCGTGGATTACCGAAGATGGATTTTACAGTTCATCCGGGTATGGAGACGGCTGTTATGGCGTATATGCGCAGGAGCAGAACGGCGAAATTGTCGCATTGGAAATCAGATTCACATAAAGGAGGCAATGGTATGGATCATACAAAAAAGATGCTGGAGATTACCGGTAGCCTGATTTACCCGATTACGGTTGGCGAATCGGCATTCATCCATGAGGCGGAAAGCATCCGAAGGACAAGCACTGTACTGAGTATGGAGAAAATGTCCCAGTCTGAGATCCGCTTTGAAACCCGGAATACGAGGTATTTGCTGCACATGTCTTCAGGGATGGAGGTGAGTGCGGTATGAGCAGTGAGATTTTTTATGATAAAGCATTTATCCGTGTGGATGACAGGTATATTCCAGTTGTCAATCATGGATCGTCTAACTGCTTTGATTTTGACAGCCGTGGACGGGAGATTCCGGAAAAGCATTGGTCTGTCCTGAACTATACCCGCCGTGACAGCCAGATCTTCACTACAGAAGAGATGCAGCATATTGCAGAAGTCTATGAAGCTGCCAGTATGAGTAACCGTGGAGGAACCAGGAAAAGCCGAAATCGTTCTTTTGAAGAGGGCGAGTTTGGCCGCTGGATTCTTGCCGGGATGAAATCTGCTCATACGGTGGAGGAGTACAAGGAATACGGCAATACGGTGGTTGTGATTGATTACAGCGATTCCTATTGGCGAAAGCATTCGGTTTATACAACTGAGGAATTGATGGAAAAGCTGAAGGAGCTGGAGGGCCGCAGTATTTCTGTGTTTTTTTGGGATGACCGTCATGTAACCCATCCGCCTATGCGGCGCAAGGGGCAGCCAACGGATTTTAGCTTATTGCCGGAATTCTATGTACTGTCTGCTATGCAAGGCTATTTCGTAAAGCGGAGCAGCCGCCGTATTTGGTTTGCGAGGAATCAAAAACCGACCAATCCCGGCGTCCGCAAATTCAAAACAAAAAAAGCGGCGCAAAAGTATCTGGATGACAACCAGGAGTTCTTTTCAAAATGCGCATTTCAGATTGAATGCGTACAGAACGGAGGTGTTTCCGTATGAAGGCTACCGACATTCTTTGGGATGTTGATAATGAGGAGGAATTGGAGTCACTGCCGAAAGAGGTTGATATTCCGGTTGAATTGACAGATGAGGAAGAAATAAGCGATTATTTATCCGAATTGACCGGATATTGTCACTATGGTTTTTCCTTGTCTGCGGATTCGCCTCCGAGAAAAAACAAAGCGGATGATGGTGAAAAGGAATCAAAATCAGACCGTTTCCGCCGGGTGGCAGAAGCAAGGGTCAATAAGATTATCAAAATGATGCGTCTGCTTGGAAACTGCTCCAACCCTGCAGTGTATGCCTTTACAGGCGAACAGGTACAGCAGATTTTCACCACACTGAGGGATGAAATGGATAAGGCACAGAAACGGTATACGCAGTCGTATAAGGAACGGTTTTCTCTGTCAGAGAAGCAGTCAGCTGCCCTGACGGAGCTTCCTACGATTGTATTGCCCCTGCCGGATGGTTCCAGACTCAGGGCGGTAGCCTATGGGGGCGACAGCTTCCCGGCGGTCAATATCTACTGGGATACTGGTTTGCACGACATTGACGGACCAATCTGCTTTGCAGAATATAATCCGGAACGCAGCCCCTGCCACGAGGTCTGTATCGGAGCATACCAGTCTAACAAAGATGACACAACTTATTATAAGCCATATATGGCAGAAAGGGATTCAGATGAAGACGATTAAAATAAACGGCACGGAACTGGATATGGAGGAATTGAGGAGCCGCCAGGAACTGATGGCATACTTCAATGAAAACGGTCCTACCCATTCCGCACTGATGGATTTCTGTGAAGAATATCGTGAGAAATACGGCAACGAGCTTTGCTGGAGCTATCCGATCTCTGACGGAAAGCACCTCGGAACCTTTTTGGTTCTGGTGAAAGAAGGTATTTTGAGCCTTCCCTATGACGATGCGGATAAAGTAGACTATGAGCTGTTCTGCGTAGATGATGCGGTAATGTTTGTGGATTATGCGGACATGGACATTTTCATTGATGACTGGAATCTGTTCCATACCGATCTGCTGCAGGCAATGGAAGCTATGCGGGATTATCTTTACAACGAGGAGGTGCCGGATCATGGCAAAAATTGATTGGATCATTCATTGCTGTGCCAACGGCGTGGTATGCGATGAGTGTAACAAGGTAGAAACGGGATTTCTGAAGAACACCTGCAATGCCCATACGCATGGCATGGAGAAATATCACCATATGGATTTCCAGATGGTGCTTTTCCTGCCGCCGGAAGAAATTGGGCGTATCCTCAATACATTGGGGCTCCGTGTCCAGGCCGGCGAGCGGTTCCATGACGGGGACTTAGTCTCCGGCATTTATGAGGACTGTGATATCCGGCTGAATGAGTATGAGGAAACCGGAAGAACCGTGTTGCGGGTGATCATCCCTGATAAATACAATGTCTTTCCGGAGGAGGAGCGCTGCATGCCGGTTTACCGTCTGCAGCTGCTGGATACCGATGACTTGTACAGTGAAAGTAGGTGGTCCTCATGAAAGTTACAGTATATCAGATTGTTCCGGAACTGGATAACGACCATCTGACATTCCGGGGGCTGAGCTTCATCAAAACAGCCAACGATCATAAAGTGCCTGCTGAGATTTATGAGGCAGTTTACAGCGGCGAACTGGAGATTGATTCTCCGGATGATGCGTTTGTTATTTTCAATACAGTGTTTCCAGAAGGTTACAAAGGACGGTCAATGTCTGTTTCGGATGTGGTAGAAATGGCGCATTCATCGGATGACAGCAGATTTTATTTCTGTGACAGCCCATGTGGGTTCCCGGAGATAGAGTTTGAAAAGGCACACGCTATGCTGCCGATTGTGAACCACGATTTTCAGCAGGAAGAAACCATACATTGCGGTAATTTTCAGGCCGCCGTCTGTGACGGCCTGGGGCTTCAGATTCTCGGGTGCTCCAAGATCGTATTGACGCGCTGCCGGTACAGCCAATGCCAGTTAGGGTATAAGCTTACTTATTGGAACTTCGGTGAAGACCGCAAAAGGGAGAAAGAATTCCCGGACCGTCCGAAGATTTTGCTTGCCCATACTGGCTTTTGTGCCATTCCGGATTCTGTACTTTATATGCATACGGAAGATGGTCTGCGCAAAACAAAATACGGGAGCTGCAGCGATGAGAATTTTAAGGCAATCGAAACATGGTGCAAAGAGCATCATATAGAATACAGGTATCTTTGAGATACAGAAAGGGATTTAAGATGAGTAAATTGAAATTGAACTATAAAGGGCGCGACAGCTGGAGCAGACCGGTATATGAGGCAAACGGAAATCTGTATGTGGATGTCGATCCGCGTAAAGGCTGGAAATCGAATATCCACACTAAATACAACAATGAGTTTGATGGTGAGCCGGACATGCCGATTTCAGAAGATATTGAAATTGAGTTTATACCATGCCGTGATATCTGGGATTAAGGAGGTGTGGTACTCATGAAGGAATTCCTGATGAAAATGGTTCCGGTCAGTCCCAAAGAGCACTTCTCTTTTCAGTGCAGGCAGTGCGGTGTGTGCTGTCGGCATGTAAAGGAGAGTGTCCCGCTGGAAAGTCTGGATGCGTTTCGGCTTGCCAGGTATCTGCGGGACAAAGGAGAGCCCATTCAATGCATGGACGACGTGTTGGCAAAGTATGCCATACCCGTTTTGCTGCATGAGTCCGGGTATATGGTTTTTATGCTGAGTACGGTCGGACCGGATGATGCCTGTATATTCCTAAAGGATAATAAATGCACCATCCATGCCGCCAAGCCCAGGGCGTGCCGTACATATCCAATTTCCGTGGGGCCGGCTATGTCCGGAGGCTATGAAGCGTATCTCAGTATGGAGCAGCCGCATCATTTTAAAGGGCCGCAGCAGTCAGTCAAAAAGTGGGTTCAGAAGCGATGCACACAGCAGGATTATGATTTCTGGGAAACAGATGTCGGTTCCGTGCAGGAAATTGCAAGGCTTCTGGAGAAGCTTCCCCTTGAACGGAAAAAGGGGGCGCTCCTTCATTTTCTCCGCTATAAGTATTCTGACTTCGATTTGGACAAGTCCTTTACAGAACAGTTCAGGAGCAATAACCAGAAGCTTTTAGAGGTTTTGAGAAGCCTGGTGCAGAAGCAGACTACGAGTGATGCGATGGGAGATTACAATTAACAGTTACTATGTCAATATGACACAACAAAAGAGGCGCCGAATCCGGCGCCTCAAAGTTTTAGGAGGTTTTATTATGGATGAGAGATTACAGTATATTGCAGAGCATCTTGACGCAATGACAATCGGTGTGGATGAACCGTTCAAATTCCATTGTGATATGTGCGGGAAATGTTGCATTAACAGAGAGGATATCCTGCTGAATGCGAAGGATGTCTACAATATGGCGAAAGAGCTTCAGATGGAACCCGTAGACATGTTCAAAAAGTATTGTGAAACCTATATTGGGGAATCTTCCAGGATTCCTATCGTCAGGATTAAGCCACGCGGTTCCATAAAAAGGTGTCCTTTGATGAAAGAGCATAAATGCTCCGTTCATAAGGCGAAACCGACCGTCTGCGCGATGTTCCCGATAGGAAGGTGCATACAGATGGACGCGTCCAATCGGAATGCAGAAATAAGCATCGGAGATATCCGGTATATTTTTACCGATCCCGGATGCGGGGATGATTCTGAAACCCACACGGTTCGGGAATGGCTTGGCGATTTTGGGATTCCACTGGAAGATGAATTCTTTTTGGCATGGAATCAGATGATTTCTGAGCTGGGAACAATATTCCATAAAGGCGAGAAGGTTTTAAGTGAAGAAGGCATGATGGCCGCATGGAACTTGACATTTGTAAAAATTTATCTTGACTATGATACAAGTAAAGACTTCATGCCTCAGTTCAAGGAAAATGCCGCAGAGGTTCTTGCCGTTATGCGCATGATGCCTACAAAAAAAGATAAGAAGAAAGGCGGAAAATAAGATGGCTGAAGACCGTAACCAGAACCAGATTATCCGTAAGGATGCCCGTAACTGCTTTGTGGAGAGTCTGAGTGACGCCTTTGAGATCGGAAGGATCCATCTGGCGTTTGCTACATATGACCTCAGCAAACCGGCCGGGCAGCGGCAGACAAATAATATCCATATCTATATTGCTGTGGATGAATTTCTGGAACTTTGCCGTAAGATTACCTGCGGGGAGCTGCGGTATATGATGCAGAACAAAAAGAAAACCGGGGACAAATCCCCATTGTACCAGTGTCTTGGCGGAACTTCTGCTGAAAAGCTTGCCAAACAGGGGCGCAGTCGTAAGGATGGGATGAGCCTGTCAAGGACAGCCCAGCTCTTATGCGGCAGTAAGTCGGATTTCCTTTTTATTGCGGACAGCGGTCCTGGTCAGACAGATGCAAAGGGCTTGATTGTTCCGAGATTTGGGAACAAACCTGAGAACCATGTGGCTATCAGCATGACATTTGAGGTGTTCAGCGAACTGATGCTGCTTACAAAAGCGCATTTTGAGGCATGGTTATCCGCATGGTACATGCAAAAAATTCATTCCGGGAAACCTGTGCAGAATCAGCAGCAGGCAAATTCCCAGTATCAGGAGAACAGCTATGAGCCGGAGTATGCTTCGGATCCCATGTTCTAAAGTGTTATAAAAAGAAGCGGTGCAGTCCAAGTATGGTTGCATCGCTTTTTCTTATTTCAGCTTAATGTCATCGCTGTCCCCGACTAACCATTCCATCGTAACATCCAGGGCTTTTGCGATCATACGCAGTTCCCCGTCACAGACATGCCGCTGGTTTTTCTCTATTCTGGAGATGATCAATGGAGTCATATCCTCCATTCCCATAAACTGAAGCTTTTTAGCCAGTTCCTCCTGTGTGATCGGCGGCCTTTGCAGAGCCCTTCCTAATCGCACCCGCTCTGAACATACATTTCCCTTTATTGTAAACATGCTTTTGCCCATATGAATTATCCTCTTTAGATTATCTCAATAAGATATTTTTTATCTGCTCTATTGATTTTATACGGGAACAAGGTATAATGTTGGATATAGTGGATATAAAATATCTTGCTTAGATAGTTTTGGAAATTTATTTGCAGAAAGCATGGAAGAAAATATTTTAATGGCACAGATGTGCATGGCAGGCTTTTTCAGAAAGAGACAGCATTAGGACAATTACCTGAATATCCTGAAATCGCCACAGTGGGGTGTATGGCAGAGAAATGGCGCTGATATGGCAGAGCATTGCCGATGACATGGGAAAAGAAATCTGTTATACTGATATCGTCTACAAGTGGGTTCAGGAGGATCCGCTTGTTTTTTTATTCAAATTAATCTAAGGAGCGTGATGTAACATGAAATATTGTCCCTATTGCGGTGAGAATCTGCCGGATGGCGCTGTTTCTTTTTGTATGGAGTGCGGAAATGCCCTTCCGGATGAAAAGAAGAGCGATGTGCAGCCAGAGAAAAAAGAACACAGACCGATTAAGAAAAAGACACGCCCTAAAAAGCGTAAAAGAAAGGTTTCCAAGCCTGCAGAGGAAACGCCGGATGAGAAAACACCGGTGGCGGAGGATGATTATGATGGGTATTATGATGATGTCCTCCCTATGGATACAGGAAGGCAGCGGGAAGGGATCGACCGGTCAATTGTCAAAAAGATAGCCATACTGATCAGCGTGCTTGTGGTTGTTATAGGGCTCTGCGTTGCCCTGATGTACCTGCTGTAATTCTTTTGTTGTATTTGTCTTCCGCTCATCGTGTAATGTAAGTAAAAGAACAAGAGGTGACGGAGATGATTTATATATCCAAAGGGATTGCCGGGAAGGCTTCCACGACAGAACTGGTGCAGGTGATCCGGGGCAGTCAGAATATTTACCTTTCAGATATAGAAGCAGATTTATGGCTGAAAGGCCGGTTCTCGTTTGCGTATTCTCAGACGCCTGATGAGGAGCGTGCATTGCGGCACTTAATCCGGATGGGTCTGGCAGAAGCGGAAGCAGAAGAAAACGAAGATGCAAGGTACAGGATTCTGTCCAGATGTATTTGCTGTCCTGCGAAGACGGCGAAAAGAAGCTTTGGTTTGTCGGAGGGGGAGAAAACAATACTGTTTTGGCTGGTCAATGCCGGGCTCAGGCTTTCTACGGCGGAACTGATTTATCTGATGGAAAATAAGGTAGAAGCAAAGCCGGAGCTTCTTCATGCAGATAACCGGCAGGCTCTGGTGGAGTTGATCTATGCGGCTGATACCATAAGGGATAATATTCTGGAAAACAAAATGGCAGCGGCAGTATGCAGGGACAGCGTTCTTCAGGATATGCTTTCCCTGCTAAAGAAAAAGAAAATTCTTATATTGTGAGGTGATGGGATTGAAAGACAAATTCAAGCATCTTCCGGACGCATTGCAGAAACAGGTCGTGCTTCGGTTTGCAATCGGATTTGGATTTTTCGTTTTATTTCTGGTTGTGCAGCTCTGCATGAAAGATATCTATTTTTCACTTCCCTGTGTGGTATTCGGAGGCGTGATGATTGTAAATGGAGGCCTGCTGTTCTATAATAGCACCAAGGGCAATTTTATCAGTGTGCGGGGTGTGTGCAGGCAGATTGAGACGACAGGAATACGAAAACGGGTTAAGAATCTTTACATAGATACGGAACCGTACATATTAAAACTGCCTGTCCGTCAAAGAATAAGGAACTTGGACAAGGGCGATACTATCATTGTATATTTATCTGAAAAGACTCCTGTGTACGAACAGGACAACGGATATATGATTTGCAGCTATTATGCGTTAGAGATCAGGAAAGAGGCGTAGCATATGGGAACAACAGAACGTGAAAAAATATATACCCTGCTGGATGAAATCAGGACATTGGTAGAAGAGAATGAGCGGGAGGACGGGACATTCCGGTTTGACCCTGTACGGGCATTGATTGCTCTGGATTTTGCAAAAACAGAAATCGCCCGGACGATTGATGGGGCGGATCCGAGATAATTATTTGAGAAAAATTTCGGGCGGATTGACTATTGAAACAGATTGTGCTATAATACCTATATCAGTTTCAAGGTTTCCCAAGGGAAAATCACAGTTAGCAGAGTTTTCACAGTGTCAATTAGCACATGCGTGCTGGTTGGCACTTTTTTTATTTTCTTTGGTTTCTGCCTGGAAAACAGGTTGAAATAAATATATTTTTACAGCAGGCAACCCCTGCAAGAAAGGAGAATTTCTATGTTAGAAGTAATCGCAACCAGTGCCGTTGTTTCCAGAGGTTATGACGGTGCAGCAGCCCTCAGATTTTCTGAGAAAGGAGACGCAGTAAGATTCCGTATCGGCAAGAAGGTTTATGACACCCGTGCCGAGAACAACACCCGCTGGATCAATCTCTCAGTCAAGGCCTTTGGAGACATCTGTGAGAGGATCAAGAAAATGCAGCTGAAGGAAGGCTCATTTATCAATTTCCGCGGCAGGCTTGACGAGGATGTTTGGACAGACCAGCAGACAGGCGAGTCCAAAAGCGCAATGGTCGTTGTCCTGGATGACATTGAGTATGCCGGCGGAAAGCCGAAGGAAAACCAGGAATCGAACAAGCAGCAGAACGGTACGGCACCCAATACCGGAGCCGCAGCACCGGCACAGCCTGCAGCGCAGTCTGCCGCAGGTCAGGCGCCGAATGGCTTTACAGGCTATGAACCGTTTGGCGGCGGCTCGTTCTTTAGCGAGAACTGACAGGAGAAAAATTGAATCGGGCGTATTAAGGCGCACATGAGTTACATTTTGTTTGTAATTTCATGTGCGCTTTTTTGCGTTTTGGAAGGAGGTGTCTTATGACAAATGAAACATTCAGGCTTCTTACAGAGGATGAGAAGCAGACGAAATTCAGGTCTGTCCTGAACGCAAAGACCAAGGGCTGTCTTACGGAGGGAGAAATGAGGGATATCCTCTTATCTGTTTCCCTGCATAAACAATACAGCATCATTATCTGTCAGGACAGCGAAGTATTTACCAGCCTGCTGACTCTGGCTGACAACTGGCGCGGACGCACCATATTTGGCCAGGCGCTGCTTGGAAGAGAGGATTGTCCGGGCCAGCTGTTCCGTATAGACGAGGCGGCAGCCGTTACGCTGTGTGATAGCGCAGATGCGGATGTAGCCTGGATATTGTATATCTACATTCCGGAAAACAGATTCCAGAAAGGAACCGCAAACCATGAATAACAAAGAGAAACAGACCCGGTTTGTCCATGAGGCGCTTATTATCATGGGAGTGTTGGTACTGCTGTGCTTTATCTGCAGGTTATGGCCGATCCTTCTTTTGGCGATACTGGGCGTCCTGATTGCGGCAATCCGTATGGTGTTTTTGTCGGCAAAAAAAGTCGAAGCAGTAGAGCCTATGCCAATGGTTCAGCCGAAGCCGGACCCCATCCCAACCGAAACAGATGTGAAAACGCTTGCCTACTCTGTCATACTCAGACGGGTCACGGAGCTGATTGCATCTGAGTATCCGGAGGCAAGATGGGTCTGGGAAGCGCCGAATGCAAAAGCGCTGTTTGAAACAGGCGCCGATTTGTTCGTGCTGCTGAACCGTGCGGGCGGGTACCGCCGGGCAAAGGTCAATATCCAAAACCTTCAGGTTCTGGGCATCGAATATGAGACAGCTTCCGGTCCGGACAATCAAGAGCCGGAACAGGGGGAAGCAGAGCTGCCTGAAGAAAACGAAAAAGAAAGCTATCAGCTTATCGCGTTTGAATGGGCAGAGGCACACATATTTGAACTGAACACACGATGTAACGAAGCAATCGGACAGAACCTGACAGAACTGCTGATCTATGCGGATGAGCTTCCTGTGAAAGAGAGCTGGGAGGATATCTGCGATGAGCTTGGCAGGGCCGGTCTGGAGGATGTCCAATGTGCGCCTGAAGGAATCAAAATCAATCTCACGCATGAAATGCAGAAAGGAAATGAATTATGAGCGTATCCATAAACAATATTTTTAATTACAGCCGTCCCCTTCCGGAGCCTTTTGATACGATTTCCAACAAAAAAATAAAGGTTTCCTCCATATATGGAGACGGTACGGCTTCAACCCTTTGCGCTACGGTGATCAAAGCGGTACATGCTGTCTGCCGCTGTATGAATGGCAGCGGCGAAGGCGCAGTCGGCATCATCGATCACCGGTCGGTGGCAGAATATAAGTCGTCCATGGGGCCGGATGCCTATCATCTGGTCGTTTATGACAGTTCTTCAGGGGCAGTGATGGCAAGTGTTTATGATAAGAACACGGAGGTATTTGAAAATTATACAATGAATTCCTCCGGACGTGACGGTGCGGCTGTCATGATGGCTCTGATGCCGTTTTTACAGGCAGATGATGAGTTCCAGGAGAACCTGGAGCAGTATTACGACCAGTTTAACAGCGGCTATCCGGATATGGCGAAGGCCACGGAGTGCATGGCCATGCTGTGCGACAATGCTTACCGCCGGATCAAGGATCCTGGTTGCAGCGCCCATCTCAAAGTGGGCGTGGACAAATCAGGAAATCTGGTGCGTGTTTCGCAGACACATCTGGATTCTGGTGCTTTTGCACCGACCAGCGTAACGGCAGGTGAGTTTACTGTATTTGCCAAGACCGGACCAGCCACGATAAAAAAGGCGGTTTCCCTTGTGGAGCATGAGGACTTCGTTGGTAAGTATGAGCTTCATAAAAGGGCGCTAAATGCAGTGGAGGAAAGCCTTGTCCCGAAGCTTCCTGAATGGTATATCATACCGCAGGAGGTTGTGGATATCTGTAAACATGCGCAGGCAACAACCGGCAAATCTATGCAGATGCGGAATTTCCTGCTGCGCGGGCCTGCAGGCACCGGTAAGACGATGGGGGCCAAAGCGATTGCTTCCGGGCTCCATCTGCCGTACATGAAATACACCTGCTCCGCCGGTACGGAGATCTTTGATTTTGTCGGCATGATTTTCCCGGATTCCGATTCGGCGTCAACCGGCGATGCGCAGCTTGACAAGGAGAAGGAAACTTTAAAAAGCATGGGCGGCGTGAATTACGCCAATGTGTCCAAGCTGATGGGGCTTCCGGATCTGGATGACATGGACTATGACCCGTCGGGCGTTTACCAGGCATTGACCGGGACGGAAAATTTGGCTGCAACCTCGCAGGATTGTATGCGGATTGTTCTGGATAAGGTGACGGAAAAGGTGCGTGCGCTTTCAAAAAGGGATGAGACATCCAAAAGCAGCGGGCAGACCTACAGTTATGTGGAGACGGATTTCATCAAGGCGCTGAAAAACGGTTATGTAATTGAAATCCAGGAACCTTCCACGATTGTGCAGCCCGGTGTGCTGGTCGGATTAAACTCCCTTCTGGAGCAGTCCGGCACGATTACCCTGCCGACAGGCGAGATGATTGAACGCCATCCGGATGCAGTAGTCGTAGTGACAACAAATACCAGCTATGAAGGCTGCCGCGGCATGAACCAGTCGGTTCTCGACAGAATGAGTCTGGTGCGGGATGTGGAGCTGCCGGAACCGGAAGTAATGGTCCAGCGTGCCATGTCCGTTACCGGAGCAACGGACGAATATCAGGTATCCCAGATGGTGCAGGTGGTCAATGATATGGCGGAATACTGCCGTAAGAACAGCATTACAGACGGTTCTTATGGTATGCGGAGCCTGATTGACTGGATTATCAGCGCGGAAATTACAGGCGATGTCTATCACTCTGCGCTTTACACGATTATCAGCAAAGCTACTGCAGATGAAATGGACCGCGAGGCCTTGATCAGCACCGTACTGGAACCGATATTTGCGCCGCCCAGAAAGAGAGCGGCCGTATAAATCAAAAAGAAAGGAGGCTACCCTATATTATGGCAAGGGTGAATCACAAACTCGTAAAGCAGCGCCTCAATGAGAAGCGCAGCAAAATCACGGACCGCCAGTTCTTTTCGTCCCGCATCTTGGCAGGGCATTTTGAGGATCTGGCGGCAGCGCAGACGCGGCGGTATCACTATAACCGCCGTGTGCGCGTTAATCTCTACTGGAAGCCGAAGGATCCGTTCCTGGCGGCAACGGATAATATGTACATCCGTATCAATTCGGGGAACCCGATGGTCACAAAGGTAAGGGGGCGGGAGAACCGCTACCAGATTGTGTGCGGCATGTTCGCACATGAATTGGGACATGTCCTCTATACCGATTTTCTTGCCGCCCAGACCCATACCAATTATCTCGGAAGATATAAATGGTATCCTTATCCGCCGGCTCTGAAGACATCTGCGGATGCCGGGAACGAAAGGGCGTTCTGGGAGTATGTCAAAGCGGACCCTAAAAACCTGGAGGCAGTGCAGTTCATCGCACACCAGATCTCAAATGTCATTGAAGACGGGTACATTGAAAACCGCGTCCTGACGAACTTTCCGGGGACGATTGGATATGGCCTGGAAGAACTGCGGAAACAGCATTTTGCGTCGATTCCCACAGTGACACAGCTGATCGAGCAGGAGGATGACGGCAGCAGGTATATTTTTGAAAGTATTCTGCAGGTATTGCTGTCCTATGCCAAATTCGGTGAGATCAAGTATGGCGACGAGCCTCTTGCCGATGAGAGAATCCAGACGGTATTCAGGCTGATTCCTGACATTGACAGCGCACTGATGAACAAATCAGGGAAAGAAAGGTTAAGCGTTGTCAATCTGATCCTGGTACGCTGCTGGGAGTACATTGAAGAATTCTGCGAAATCTGCAAAAAGCGTCAGGAGGATGCCGCTGCAGCAGGCGCTTCGGCAGGCATTGGCGAAACAATGGCTGAAGTGCTGAAGGCAATCGCAGGCGGGTCTGAGATGGGCGAAGGAAGCAGCACGCCGGTACCGGAGGCTTCCGGAGATTCTGAAACTTCGGCAACGGCAGGTGCGCGGGCAAAAACGCAGGAGGATGCTGAGGAAAGCAGCAAAGAGGAAGAACCGAAAGAGGAGGGTGGAGATTCTTCCCAGACTGAGACGGAAAATGAAGAAAATCCATCTGAGTCTGGAGAAACGAAACCTGAAACTCCGGAGGAATCCGAAGGCAGATTCTTCAATGGCTTCGGTCCAAATTCCGGGAAACAGGAAACAACGGAAAATGAAGGCGGCAGAATCCCCTATCAGCAGACGGAGTCCCTTTCCGAACCGCTTGGAGGGACAACCGAAAAGAATGAGTCCTATGAACGGGAGCAGTATGACCGTGCCGCCGCCGATATTGAGCGTATGCTGGATAAGATGGCGGAAAGGGCGGCCTGCGAGCAGCTGGAAAATGAGCGCATCCAGGAGCTGAATGATGTGGCGCAGAATATTTCCTATGGAAATATCCACGCCGGCGTCAGTATCCGGATCAATCGCATTTCCAGTGTGGATGAGGAATTGGCGGAGCAGTACGATATGATATCGGCACCGCTTATCAATATCTCGCGCCAGCTGCAGAAAAGCCTGGTCAAACAGCTCAAGGAAAACCGCCGCGGTGGAAAGCAGACTGGCTTAATTATGGGAAGGCGTTTGGATGCACATGCCCTGTGCCGGAACGACGGCAAGGTGTTTTATAAGAACAGCCTGCCAAATGAAATCCCGGAGCTGGCAGTGGGACTGCTGCTGGATGAATCGGGTTCCATGTGTTCCTGTGACCGCTGTACTTATGCAAGGGCATCGGCAATCATTCTGTATGACTTCTGCCAGAGCCTTGATATCCCGGTGATGGTTTACGGCCATTCAACAGGGTATACAAGTGATGGCAATACAGTGGAACTGTATTCTTATGCGGAATTTGAGAGCTTTGACCATGACGATAAATACCGGATGATGGACATCAGCGCACGCGGAAGTAACCGTGATGGTGCTGCTCTGCGTTTTGTGGCGGATCAGCTTTCCAAACGGCCAGAAGCAGTGAAGATACTGATACTGGTTTCGGATGGACAGCCCGCAGACTCCGGATACGGCGGTTCTGCAGCAGAGGAAGACCTTAGAGGCATTAAGCAGGAGTATCAACGGAAAGGCATTCTGTTTGTGGCGGCTGCCATAGGAAGCGATAAGGAAAATATTGAACGGATTTACGGGGATTCCTTTTTGGACATCACCGACCTGAATCAACTGCCCACGAAACTGACCAATGTGGTCAAGCGTCATATACGGGTATAACAACATAGAAACTATATAACTTGGATGGGCAGCTGAAAGTACAGTTGCCCATTCCTGTGTTTAAGAAAGGAAACCAACGATGCATTTTAGAACATTGGCGACTGTACATTCTCCTATTACTATAGAGGAGGATAAGGCAAAGGATTTAGAAATTGCGGTTGTTCTTGCAGAACTAAAAGCAAGAAAAGACGCGGAAAAAGATAATGTTATGATTGGCTTTTGCATGGAGGAGTTAAAGAATCTTCGATCTTCATTTGCAAGAGCAGTTGATCGTGAGATTTGTGGGATTATGGATTATTATTCAACCGATCCCATAAATCCGGAATATCTGTCTTTTGAGGACTACACAGAGGATCTGCGCATGGAGTATGATTCAATGGCAGATTGCATCCGGCTCCCGCAGGGAAAGATTGTCGAGGCAAACAGATATCCCCTATGGGGGAGTTTTGTGATTCGAGACGGCAAAGTATTTCAGAGGGAGGCTGGTCCGTTAAAACATGAAAAGCGGACAAAAAAGGCAAAACGTATGAAAGCGTTGCCTAAATATCCCAGAAAAAAGCTGTATGCCAGCTTTGAAGATTATGCAGAAAACGAACGCGGATTTTCCTATGATGAGGAACATAGGGGCTATGGCTATATTTGCAATCCAAACGCTATGTGGGATTGGTATCAAATCGGCGGCAGATGGCCGGAGATGTTTTTGGTCAAAGATTCGTGTACGGAATATTCTGTTGGCGAACGCAGCTGGTGTAATGAGGATGACAAATCCGTCGCACCCGAAGGATATATCTGGGTATGCGCTGCTAAGAAAAAAGACATTGAATGGCAGGTAATGCGCGAATGGCGTGAGAAAAAAGCCAGGGAGCATTTCTCAAAGTTAGAGCAGATGTTTGCCACCGGCCAGTTGGAGGAAGGGTTCAGAGGAGCTATAACTCCTCAAGGCGTTCTCTATTACGGGAAAATGGTGTATTTCAAGGATGAATTGGTTGAGGATTATCTGAATCGGTATGACATTCTTGATAACCGGAAATATCCGGTATATGTCCACGATATCGTAGACGCAGACAATTGGTTTAGCAGAGATGATTTTAATTGGACAAATAACGGCGCTATTCCTGTTGACTGGGCAGAACGCATAGACGGGTACATAGACGATCTGGAAGATGAAGATGTTCTCGTAGGCGTGGATTATCACATTTAGGGAGGGATCAAAATGATTATAAATGAATCGAATATTGAAAAGAAACCGGAAAGCATTTGTAGCTTTCCTTTGCAGGATACTCCGGAGAAGGATTCCGAAATAACGGGATCTTCACCTGAAAGTGCATCGACGGGAACGAATTTAAGAGAAATCTGGATTCATGAGGATGCGATTTCGGAGATTCTTTGGCAGCGTTGGATAGCCTGTTATATGCTTTATGATTGGAATTTTCATCATGCAGAAACGTCTTACTGTAATAATAAGTGTATGTGGACGGATCGGGTGTATAACCGGTTGGAAGGTACGGCTATAGAGGAGGATGAATCTTTGGAAGAGCTTATGACGGATACCTTCAATCAGATTCTGGCAGAAGATGTGGAAGATTTCATTCAAACGCATATGCGTGTATGGAAATGTGACCGGACAACGGTTGAACTTCAGGTCGCAAAGGCGATGACATGGATTTTTTAAAGTAAAATAAAGACGTTTCCCCCTGTCTTGGGCAGGGGGAAACACAGAAAACGGAGGAATCAAAATGATTATAAATCGAATTGGCGCTGAATTTGAGTATGAAGGCGTTACTTATGTAATCGGCGCATCTATTGTGGGTACGCCTGAAAGTGAATACGAGGGTTTGTATGGAAGCATTACGGAAATCCGTGACGGTGAGGACAAAGAAACGGAAAATGAAACACCGGATATCTATTGTTCCTTTGAAACGCCGGTACTTCCCTTCGAGGTAAAAGAGTTGGAAAAAAGATTTTCAGACTTATACCAGGAGCCGAAAGCCATTGAAGATATTACTTTGGATTTGGTTATCATGGCTCCGGAAATGATTTGCCAGCTTGAAGATTTAAAGGAATGCCGCCATCATCCGATGGTGTATGTTCTGGCAGAAGACTGGGCGGTAGACGGTGAACACGGCAATTCTTCTGATATCTACACGGACTATAATGATGCCAAAAGGCTGTTGGTTCAAAAATTGGGAGAAGAAATGGAAAATGGCTGTATTCCGAACTGGAACTACCGTGAAGGATTTATTTCAGATTCTACGCCGGATTCCTATGAATGCTATCTTGATGGCGAATACTGTGAAAATCATTATTCCATTTCCATTGTCGCCCAGAAGCTCTGCGCATCTAAAAGGTTTGTAAGGGAGCTTGCTGAGATTCATAAAGCGACCTGCCAGCTTGAGGATTTTGTTTCTCAGGTATCAGACTGGGATGAAATTGAGAAGCTGACAGATGCACAGTATGAACGGATGATTCATGACCCGCGGTTCCCGGAAAGGCTTCAAAATGCACTTGGAAAGAATGACTATTACTGGGAATCATACTGGGAGACGGTTTCTGAAGTGGCACATGAGTTTGTCAACAGATACATAAAAGAAAGCAAAGAGATGAAAAGCAAAACAGAGGAGGTACATCAATGAGCTATGATACATGGCATACCTATGGTTATGGTATATGCGTTTCTGATATTGAAGAACCTTCTGTAGATCGTATCCAGAATTTGCTGGCAATGGCGCCGGTATTGCAGAAAAATATTCAGGAATGGCTGGATGAGTGTGGAATTTCAGATCCGGATTATGACGACTATATGGAATATGATCAGGATTACAGGCTCGGACTGGCCACCATATTGAAAGAAGTTATTCTGGAGGCGGAAAATGTTGAACTTGAGGCTTGCGACAGCTTTGAAGGGAAAGACTATCTGCTATTCTGTCCGAATTATCCGTGGAACCGGACAGACCAGAAACAGCTAAAAACGGAAACGGATGTTGCAGATATTTTCAAAAAATACATTCCGCTTCTGACAGACAAGTCGATTGATATAGATTATCAGTCGGTTGAGAATGGGGGATAGAGGATGCCATGCATAAAACTCAGGATCAGGAAACTATCCTGCTCAGGGATGAACTTTCAAAACTCTTATCAACCCTGAAGCATAACCGGGAGAAGGTTCCCCTTGACATACTGAAAACAAGGTACAAAAAAGGCTATGATACGTTATGCGAAAGAATCAGGCACGCTGCATCGAATTATGCGAAGCATATAGTGCTTTGCGGTATTCGTATTCATGAGGGTTATCTTGATGAGGCAGCCGCTGTCATCAATGGGACGATTGAGAACTGCGGTATTTTAAAGAAGCTTTCCAAAGCAGCTTTTTCCCATCAGGACATAAATGAATTTGATTCCCTTGTCGGGACGCTTCGGGAGAAGGTACTTGCCGATTTGGAGTCTTTCTATAGGAAGCATCTTGGCCTGTATATCACGCCGGAATGTCTGGAAGATTCAGAGGTAAAACCGCTTATTTACTGTGTGGCAAATGACTGTGTCTTGCAGGATGGGAAATGGATTCCTCTGGAACTTTACGAATCCGGCTCTGCGTGTCTGCAGGAGAAATGCGTATAACTGTCACAATAAAAAATACGAGGAGGTGGTATTATGCCTGAAAAAAACGAATCAAGACCGCTGGCCAGCATTGTATCCTACCCGGAACGCGGCGAGGGCGGCAACAACCGGTACCGTGGGAATTGTTCCCCCAAACTGGTTGAGGATCTCATTGGATTCTTCCGCCCGCAGGAAATCTGCGATTATATGTGCGGGAGCGGAACAACGAAAGCTGCAGCGGACAAGCTCGGTATCTGCAGCCATCTGTACGATCTGCACAGCGGATTTGATATCATGAATTGTGAGATACCGGAGCGCCCGGAATTTATCTTCTGGCATCCGCCATACTGGGATATCGTGACCTATTCAGATGTCATGTATAGTGCATCGGAAGTCCAGAATCAGTATGGGTATGATCCAAAGCAATTTGACCTGTCCCGTATACCGGACTGGAACCGCTTTGTCGAGGCAATGAACTATGCGATGATGAAGCAGTACACTTCTCTGGAAAAAGGCGGGCGTATGGCAGTCCTGATGGGTGACATCAAGAAAAAAGGGCAGCTTTACAGTATGCTGTCTGAGATTATAAAACCAGGGACGCTGGAAAATATCATTATCAAGGTCCAGCACAACTGCTTTTCGGATAAGACCAGGTACAGCGGTTCTTTCATCCCGATTCTGCACGAATATGTGATGATTGTCCGAAAAGACAATGCACTCATCTGCCCGGTTCTGATTTCGGAGAAAAAGCAGGTTGATATCCGTGATATTCCGGGAGCAACCTGGCGTGATGTGGTGGCGGCTGTCCTGGAGCAATGCAAGGAGCCTGTAACGCTCACATTTCTTTATGAGCAGATAGAACCTCACAAGAAAGCTCAGGCAAACAAGTGGTGGAAAGAAAAAATCCGCCAGACATTGCAGTATCATCCGGAGCATTTCCAGCATATGGACAGAGGGCTCTGGAAGCTGCGTACAAAAAAATGAAGGAGAAAATGAGTATGAAGGTAAAGCGCATTTATTATAACGATGATGATATCCTGATTCCCGGACATCTCATCATACGAAGATTCAGAAAACCTGTGTTTTATCCCTTTGGGAATAAATGTGGGTTTAGTTATGAAATCATACACAATGAAGAGTTGCTTATCGAATACAGTAGAGAGGCATACAGGCGATTCTATAAGGATACATATCCGGAAGGGACACGGGTTCTGTTGGTTGAAATGAAAAATGATCCTCGTCCGGTTCCGGCTATGACAAAAGGAACCGTAGATTCTGTTGACGATGCTCCTACCATTCATTGTAGGTTCGACAACGGAAGATGCCTTGGTATCATTCCCGGTGTGGATGCGTTCCGCAAAATTTTAAAAGATATTTGATTATCACAGTTTTTTGGTGAAGGGGGTGTCGCTTTTGCGGCATCCCTTTTGTCGTTCCAGGGAAGTGATTTGTATTATTTTTGTGAATTCGGGTACACTAAAGCCAAAAAGGTGTTTACATTCTCTCGTTAAATAAGTATAATATAAAGAAAGAATGTAGAGCAATGCGAGGAGGCGGTGTTTATGGATGAAATTTATAATAAGATTGAGTCAATAGCAGCCGAAGGCAACGGTTTTGTAAAAACATCGCAAGTCGAAGCTGCTGGGATTAGCCGTACTGCTATTAAAAAATATGTGGACAGCGGCTTGCTTGAACGGATCCGCAAAGGTATATATGCTCCGGCAGACAGCGATATTGACGAATTTGCATTGCTTCAGGTTCAGTGTTCCAGCCTTGTTTTTTCATATGGCACGGCTCTTTATGTCTGGGGATTGACGGATATTATTCCACATACATTTGATATCTCAGTTCCGCAGGGAGAAAATATTTCAAGATTGCTTCGAGATAATCAAAAAATAAAGGCTCATTATGTTATGAAGGGCTTTTACGATCTTGGCATAACGGAAACGCAGTCTCCGCAGGGAGCGATCATCCGGCTATATGACAAAGAGCGCTGCCTTTGCGATCTGATCAAAGACAGGAACCAGATTGAAAAGCAGCTGTATGTCCAGGCAATCAAGGATTATTTCAAAAGCCGGCCGGATGTCCGTAAATTGCTGAAGTATGGGAAAGCCTTCGGAATTGAAGAAAAAATAAGGACTTACATGGAGGTATTGTAATGAAAACACCGGAGCAGTTAAAGGGAGCAATCCGAAATTTTGCGGCAAAGAATCATCTGAGGGCTTTGGATGTGCAGCATATGTTTATGTTTGAACGTATTTTGGAGCGTCTTGCCGTATCGCCTTACGCACAGAATTTTATCCTGAAAGGCGGTTTGCTGATTTCCTCAATGATTGGGGTTGGAGCCAGAACTACAATGGACATGGATACAACTGTAAGAGGGATACAGTTGGAAGAGGATGAAATCGTCAAAATCTTCAAGGAGATTCTTGCCATTGATACGGGTGATGGGATAACCTTTGAGTACCAGCGCATTGAACCGATCCGGGAAGAAGATGCCTATAACAATTTCCGTATCCATATAGCAGCGAAATACGGTAAGATAAACAGCCCCATGAAAGTGGATGTTACGACTGGAGATAAAATCACTCCGGCGGCCATTCAGTATGATTACCCACTTATATTTGAGGACAAAACGGTTCCGATTATGGCCTACACGCTTGAGACGGTGCTGGCTGAGAAGTATGAAACAATTATCCGCCGGAACATAGGAAATACAAGAGCCAGGGATTTTTATGATCTTCATGTCCTCTATCATGAGCGCAGGGACAGCGTCAGACCGGATATCTTAAAGATGGCGATTGAGCATACCGCAGTCAAAAGAGAGTCCATGGATATGCTGAAAGACTGGAAGGATATCATGCGGGATATGCGCGAGGAAACCGCGCTTTACAGCTTGTGGAGAAACTACGCAGCGGAGAACAGCTATGCGGAAGGTTTAGAATTTCATGTGCTGTTGGATACGGTTGAAGAGATTGCGGAACTGATTGGTATAAATAGAAATTAGGACCAATAGGAAAATGACAAATCGGAATTTGAACAGGAGAAGCATATGATACAAAAAGTAAATTTGAAAGAGAATGTAAATTCGATTGATGGTCTGTTCCTCTATAAGAGGGTGGGTACATTGAATAACCATATGTTAAATGTATTGCAAGCGGAACATAGAACTTTAGATTTCCATATACACGAAAATTCTGATGAACTTTTCTACTGTATTGAGGGAGAATTTGATATTGAATTTGAGGACGGATTGACACATTTATGTGAGGGGGATTTTATAATAATCCCCAAAGGAACGAAACATCGTCCAATATGCAATACATTAGTTAAATGTCTTTTGATTGAAGTTGAGGGAACTCTCAATCGAGAAAATACTGGCGGAACATATACGGAGTAGCCGAATATTACACTGTCAAATTCCCGTTTGTCTAAATAACCATTACCACAATCACAACTGAATAAGTAACACAGCGTCAGAGCGTATAGAACAAATCTATGCGCTCTATTTTATTGTAAAGGAGCAGATTTATGAGCAAAGACAGCAACACACAGCATAGAGCCACCCGACAGCACCCACCCACAAAAATTATCGTGGAAAGGCACTATGTAGGCAC